>JACKQG010001294.1_pt1 | contig 34982 bp, 23 predicted proteins | sample 8237621 | NCBI WGS metagenome assembly JACKQG01 (sample SAMN15677084, study PRJNA649215) | marine metagenome | biome: marine; feature: Black Sea; material: saline water; isolation source: suspended particulate matter (SPM) from the Black Sea western gyre | collected 2013-06-09/2013-06-10 | depth...
CGCAGCGGGTTGGGTTCGGGTTGGGGGGGGTCGGCCGCCTCGAGGCGATTGAACAGATTGCGCGTCAAGGGGGCCGGTATCCGCGTTACACGTTTCGCAAGCTTGTTTTTCGGTCGGGGCCCCGGCCGTTGCCCGCCGCTTTCACCGGACCGTTTTTGGTCGAGGTAGCACGCCTGGACGAAGCTGTGCCGTATGCGACTGGCTCTATCGAACTGCGCTTTCTGGCAGCCGCAATACCGGCCCCTGCGATCGCTCAAATAAAGAGCCTTGGTTTCTCGCCGAACGACGAGGAAGATGACACGCTTACGTTTCGGCTTCTGGAGGTGACCGGCACGGGCGGGCAGAATGTAGTTGACGAAACCTCCTTCGGCATGGTGACGCAGGCAACGCAAAAACTGATTATGCTCGTGCGAACCGTTGAGTTGAAGAACCTGATCCGCAGCGTCGCGGAGATTGAGCAACTGAACGGAGAGTTGTCATTTGCGTTACCCACCAAAATGACAACGTTGAAGTTTTCCGACGTTACCAAAGACGCGACAGCTTCAGCCGAAGGGATTTCGATGAAGATCGGTAGCGTCAATCCGGGCGAAATGTCGACCATCGAAGTCGAGTTCGAAGGGATCGACTCGGATCATGTGACGATTGTTCCGTTGGACGCCGATGGTCAGACGATGGAAGTGAACGGCGGTGGCAGTTCTGACTTCGGCGGGAAAGGCACCCGTTCCTTTTTTGTGGAAGGCACACCGGCCTCGCTCGAAGCGCGAGTCATCCGAGAGACCGAGCGAGTGCGCGTGCCGTTCGAACTGAGTGGAATCCCGCTCGAATCCCACGAGCAGATGCCCGAGGCGATCGAACCACTGAAGTTCGAAGGTGACGAGCCGATCACCGTCGAGTTTGTGGAGTTCAAGGGAAGTGGGGACTCGAAAATGATCGTCTTGCGTGTGGCCAACCACACGAACAAGGATCTTTCGACGCTGCACCTGCAACTCAACTACTACGACGCTTCTGACAAGAAACTGGATGATTCACCTCATGGCCATTCAGCCGGACGGAGCTTTGTGCCTTCCGGAAGTACGGAAGACATCGAGGTCTCTACGTTCTTCATGCCGGATGGCACTAAGTCCATTCGCGTCGATGTGAAATCGGCTTCTTTTGCGGATGCCACCGAGTGGGAGGGCGAGCCTTAGCCGTCGCGTAATCAGCGTCGCGTTTTTTTTGGTGTGCTCACTGGTGATGCCATGTATGTGTTCTTGCATCGATCCGTCCACGGAAAAGCTCGCCTGGGATTGGCGGGCCTCGTGCTATTGGCCACTTGGTTCTGCTGGCTGGGTCTCCAAAGCGAAAGCTGTGCCGAGCCGGCTGGCTCGTTCACGATTCCGGCTTACGCCTTTGATCGCGGTACGGCTCGGATCTTCACCACGCAGTACGTCGACGCCGAGCCGATGGTCGCCTACGGCGGGAAGGTCCCGGTGTGGGTCGAATACGATATCGACTTCCCGGTGACCGCCGAGTACACGCTGCACGTCTGCTATGCCACGGTGGATATCCGGCCGGTGGAGTTGTACCTCGATGGAAAGCATTTGACTCAGTGCTGCACCGGCTCGACGAACAGCTTCATGACCAGTTCGGCGAAGTGGGAGCGAGCGGGTGTTTTCGAGATCAGTCGGGGCAAGCACACGGTGAAGTTGTTCCGCAACGTGGCAATCGGCGCTTTTCCACATGTTGTGGCGATACGGTTCGACTCGTCGATGGCTTTTCCCGCCGGTTGGCGCCTCGACCGTCCTGGGGCGCGCGGCCTGCCGAACGCGGATGGAATCGCGGCCATTGCCGGGAAAGATCCCACCGCTCCGGATGTCGCCGCCATGCGCCGCGCGATCGGGGATCTGATCGACTCGTTTGGTCCGAGGTATCCTCGAGGGCACGAGTATTTGAAGCGACTGGAGAGTCTCGCGCGGCAGTTGGACGGGAAACGCGACAAGGGCGACGACCGAGACCAATGGCATAGACAGCTTGCGGACCTTCGGCGCGAGGCCCTGCTGGCCAACCCGCTTCTGGATTTCGACCGATTGTTGGTGATCCGCCGCGGTGTCAATTCTCCGCATCTGGGCCTGCCGCAGAATTTCAACAGCAACGCCGCGTTGCCCAAGACCGGTTACGATGACGCCCTCTGCGTTCTCGCGCCCGTCGAACCGAAGGGAGAATTGAAGCCCCTGTTTCAACCCGATGGCGGCCGCATACTTGCCGACGTCGATCTCCATTTCAACGGCCAGAAGTTGCTGTTTTCCATGCCCGGCAAGCACGAGCGATGGCAAGTGTGCGAGATGCATACGGACGGCAGCAGCTTTCGAGAGATCACCGGCGAGGCTGCGGACGTCGATAGCTATGACGCCTGCTACTTGCCCGACGGCCGGATCCTGTTCGCCAGCACAGCCTGCTATCAGGGCGTACCGTGCGTGACGGGAAAAGTCGACGTGGCCAACCTGTACGTGATGGACGACGATGGCCGGAACATCCGGCAACTCACGTTCGATCAGGACGACGACTGGTGCCCCACGGTGCTGCCCAGCGGCCGAGTGCTGTACTTGCGGTGGGAGTACACGGACACACCCCACTACACCACGCGATTGCTGTTCCACATGAATCCCGATGGCACGGAACAGATGGAGTACTACGGCAGTAACTCCTACTGGCCAAACGGCATCTTCTGCGCCCGCCCGATTCCAGGGCACGCGACCAAGGTGGCCGGGATCGTCACCGGGCACCACGGCGTGCGGCGGATGGGCGAGCTGGTGGTGTTTGACGCGCAGCGAGGGCGATTCGAAGCCGACGGCGTCGTGCAGCGCATTCCCGGATGGAGCAAGAAGGTCGAGCCGGTAATCGTCGACCAGTTGGCCGATCAGAGTTGGCCGAAGTTCCTCCACCCCTACCCGCTAAGCGAAAAGTACTTCCTGGTGGCGATGCAGCCCGACGCTGGTTCACTTTGGGGCATCTACCTGGTCGATGTGTTCGATAACTTAGTTCTCCTGAAGGAAGTTGCCGGATATGCGCTGTTCGAACCGATTCCGCTGCGCAGCGTGCCCCGCCCTCCGGTGATTCCGCCCAAGGCGAAGATCGAGGGTCGTGAGGCGATGGTCTACATCGCCGACATCTATTCGGGCGAAGGGCTGCACGGGGTTCCCCGGGGAACGGTCAAGTCGCTTCGCTTATTCGCCTATCACTACGCGTACCGTGGCGTTGGGGGACTGTTGGGCGTCGTCGGTATCGACGGGCCGTGGGACGTCAAACGGATCCTCGGCACGGTGCCGTTGCAGGAGGACGGATCGGCCCGATTCTACGTGCCACCCAACACGCCGTTTTCGATCCAGCCGCTTGACAAGGACGGAAAAGCGGTACAACTGATGCGGAGTTGGATGACGGCCATGCCCGGTGAAGTGGTCTCGTGCGCCGGTTGCCACGAGCGGCAGAACACGGCCCCGCCGAACCGGGCGACATTGGCGATGGCCAGTCCGCCCGCACAGATCCAGCCGTGGCACGGGCCGCCGCGTGGTTTCAGCTATCACCGCGAGGTGCAGCCGGTGATCGACCGCCATTGCGTGGGCTGCCACGATGGTGAGCCAAACGCCGACGGCAACGATGTTCCGGATCTCCGTGGCACGGCGCGAATCGACGACTTCCGTATCTGGACGAACCAGGCGCAAGGGTTTCAAGGGAAGTTTACGGTAGGCTATGCGAACTTGCACCGCTATGTCCGCCGCCCGGGCATTGAAAGCGACTACCATCTACTGAACCCGATGGAGTTCCACGCCAACACGACCGAGCTGGTGCAGATCCTCTCGAAAGGACATCACGGTGTCGAATTGGATGGCGCGGCTTGGGAGCGACTCATCACATGGATCGACCTCAACTGCCCATTCCACGGCACGTGGGGCGAGGACATCAAGGACTGTCGACACGAAGCCCCCAGACGGCGCGAATACCTGATTCGATATGCTGGCATGGATACCGACCCAGAAGCGGTCCCCAGCACCGAACAACCTTCGATCCAGCCGATTGTGCCTGAGCCGGTGCCAACGCAACCGACTCAGCCAATCACCTGTCCGGACTGGCCGTTCGAGGCGGCCGAAGCCCAACGCCGGCAACAGGCGGCGGTCGCGGCCATGGGCGTCACGCCGAAGCGCGAGATCGAACTTGCCGATGGCGAGAAGCTAACGTTGATGCTGATTCCGGCCGGAGAATTCGTCATGGGCAGTCGAAGCGGCAGTCCGGACGAATCGCCACCGGCCCGCGTTCGGATTGCGCAACCGTTTTGGATCATGGACTGCGAAGTGACGAACGGGCAGTTCGCCTTATTCGCCCCCAAACACGACAGCCGGGTTGAGCCGCGAAACAACTACCAATTCGGCGTCCACGGAATCCCGGCCAACCGGTCCGACCAGCCAGCCGTGCGCGTATCGTGGCATCAAGCGACCGCCTTCTGCCGCTGGCTCTCGGAGCAGACCGGAGAGGTGTTCTCGCTGCCCACCGAAGCCGAATGGGAGTACGCCTGCCGCGCCGGATCGGACACGCCGTTCTGGTATGGGGACCTCACGACCGATTTCTCGCCGTATGCGAACCTGGCCGACGCCAAACTCAGCGACTTCGCCCTTCACCCTTACAAAGAAGACGAACCCCTGCCCAACCCGTCCAAGTACGACGACTGGATCCCCAAGGACACTCGCTTCAACGACGATGCAGTGATCGCCGTCGCACCGGGCTCGTATCAACCGAACCCATGGGGGCTTTTTGACATGCACGGCAATGTCGCCGAGTGGACTCGTAGCAGCTACCAGTCGGACGACGGACATGACACTGAGCAAGGTGACGATCGGAAGGTCATTCGTGGAGGTTCCTGGCGAGATCGCCCCTATCGGTGCACATCGAGCTTCCGGCTCGGCTACCCAGAGTTCGCCAAGGTGTACAACGTAGGCTTCCGAGTGGTCTGCAAGGCTGCGTCGAAGGCTGGCGTCGCTGGCCAGTAGTATCTCAACGTCCGTGTCGATCGGCTTCACGAACAGAAGGAGATTGCTGTGTCTGGAATATCCCGTCGCCGCTTCATGGCCGCGGCTGCGGCAACGGTTGCTGCCGAAACCGCCACGCATCGGATCGTCACCGCATCGGAGGACGACGTATATCGAGTGATCGACCAGGTTCCCTTCGGTGGGCAGACGCGACGGCTGAAGCTGATGCGCGGCGACCGGTATATCACTGCCTTGATCTTCCCGACTGACTACCCCACCCACTTTCGGCTGAAGCCCGAGTTGTTTCCCGTGTGCACGCCGCGCGGAATTCCGGTCACGGGCTCTCACGAGTATTGCTTCATCCACCATCAGTCGATCTCGTGCGGCCACGGCAAGGTGCGCGTCGAGGGAACCAACCGGGAGGTCGACTTCTTCCGCAAGCTGCCGTTCCCCGATCCCCAGCGCGAGGACAAGTGGCATCGCGGCTTCAATCTGTTTCAGATGGGACCTTCCGGAATCCAGCGCGTCGAGCAGGTGCGTTGGAGCGTCGACGATCGGATCATCGTCCATCTGACGCTTCAGTGGCAAACCAGGGAAGAACACCAAGAGGTAGGCGAGACTCTTCTGGTAGAACAACGCCGCTACGAAGTTTTCCAACAAGAGGCGTTTACGGTCATCGACCAGTACTCCCGATTGGCACCTGCCGATAAACCGGTGACGCTGGTAGCAGATCGCCACTCGTTCGCCACCGTACGCGTACACGATCTGATCGACGTCGAGGACGGTGGCACGATGCGAGACTCCGAAGGCCGCATGGATCTCGAAGGAGTGTATTGTGACCAGCAAGGCGAGCGCAAAACGCCCCGGTGGGTCGATTGCACTGGGACCATTGGCGAGAACGTCGTCGGCATGACGCTGATGGGCCACGCGGACAACCTGCGGAACCAGTTCTTCCTCCGCAAGTACGGCATGATGGAAGTGTCGGCCATGCTCGACGCCGATGTGCGGTTGACCGACGAAGCGCCGCTGGTGTTCGCTGCCCGGTTTGTGGCCCACGACGGGCCGATCACTGACGCCGTCGTAGACCGGCTGTATCAGGAGTTCTCCGGGCAGAGACTTCGTTGAACACAGGAGCGAGCAGGATCCCTGATGGACTGAGTTTTCGCTTCCGGTGATGCCGGATCCGTTTAACCCGAAGCCGAAGGCGATGGCGGGCAGTGGGGTGGATCGTCCACACGTTGCGCCCGCCATCGCCTTCGGCTTCGGGTTAAACGAATAAGCGCGCCTGCTTCAGAATGATTTAGCGCGATTCGAAAAGTCAGTCCCTCGTCACCCATCCAGACGTCTTGGATAGCAGGGGAATCGTGTCCTGGCCGACGAGCATGGATTTGGGCTCGGACAAGAAGTTTGAATAGACCAAATACTTGTCCAACATCATCGCCAACACGCCGCCCTCAGCCGTATGCCAATCGGCTCTGTCAATGCCGTGGGCTAGCGTAGCGGTCTCTTCCTTCTTTTGGTTGGGGCAAGTGACCATGGCAAAGCGGCTGATCCGTTGACCTGCGTCGAACGAAACGGGGATGGCTTTCGCCGCCGCAGGATTCATCCCTTCAAACTCCAGGCGGCAGGTGTGATACATCGTCCCGCTCCCTCGCCAAATGCAGTCGCGTCCCGGCACGGCAAACAAGCGGAACCGGTTGGAACCCAATACGGCGTAGCCCAGCCGATTGTCGATATTGATCCAGTTGCCCGCGGACAACGTACCGGCTTTCGGTTCCAAACTGCCTTTCTCGGCAAAGTACATACGTGACTCTGCCTGGTAGACCCAGCGAGGATCGTCGAAGAAGGTGATGTTGCCACTGGTGGCTGCTTCGACACTGACTCTCTCTTTGGCGTGGCGCTCTTCGAGATACACGGTTCGGCCATCGGGCAAAGACACAAAGGCGCAGTTTTGGCGAACCTTGTCGGAACACCAACCGAGTTCCACCATCGCGGCGAACCCGTTTTCATGCACGTCCAAACGATGCAAGTGAACTTCCAGCGTCGGCGGTTTGCCCAGTTCGCGGACTTGCCCGACGTAGGACCAGGGCATTGGGTAGCAGAGGACGTCCTTATCCAGCGGCATGGTCAGGCCCATCACGTTCGGCTGCTTGCCGGTCGAATGCCAACTGAAGCTCGATATCGTGTTCGAGGTGCGGTGGATCACGAATTTGCCGCACTCGGAGGCGAAAACGCCGGCGAGGTTCGTCTCCAACTGGTCATCCGGCAGCGCCTCGCCGCCGTCGCCGAAGAGCCGAAACATCAAGTAGTTCTGCGTCAATCCCCACGTGCTGCCCAAATCATAGGGAAAGCCGATCCATCCATTCATCGGTTGGTCCGGACATTCGGCCGCCATCGCTTCCAAGCTGGTCAATGTGCGAAGCAAGCAGGCTTTGCGGAGCGGGTTCGGTTTGCGCGGAATGATGTTGGCCGCCTGAAGAAAGACGTCCAGACGGCGAGGCGTATAGTCCGTGTTTTGCGGGTAAAGCTCCGTTCCGTCCGGCAAGTATAGGAATAGGAGAAGGTCGAGAACCTCTTCGGCATTGAATGTGACGGCCTCCGGCACGGCCTCGCCCGCCAGACGGAACGAAATCGCGCATCGGACCATCTCGGATATCGCGCCGATGTAGTCTGGGTGGACCAGCCCGTGATTCTCGACCGTGTAGTCGGGAAAGGCATTGGGGGCGGTCAGCCACTGGTTAAGAGGCTTGCCATCCACGACTTCGTCGCTGGCAACGTCGCGCGCGGTGGCGTAGGCGCTGATCATGTATTCGTTGGCCTTTTCAGCCCAAAGCTCTCGATGAGGATGAGACTGCAGCAAACACGCGGCCACAGCGATGCCTCCGCCGGTCCAAGCATTCGATTCAGCTTGGGTGTCCCCGCGAAGTCGTGCCGGTGCGGGTCGATCGAGGAAGCGATCGGCCTCGTGTTCGATGGTCTTCGCCACCAGCAACTGTGTCGGCCCGTCCAGATCGTCCCACAAAAGCCAGGCGGCCATGCCCAGTGTGTGGATGATCCGCGCCGATCGGAATGTGCTCCACTGCTTCTTGCCCCCGCCGAGTTGATGATCTTGTGCTACCGCCTCGATCATCCTCACGGCGCTACTGACGAGTTCTTCTCGCGACAGGCCACCCATCGTCTCGCCCGGTTTCCCAAATCGCAACAGAACCGCGGCCGCATAGGCACTGCCTGCGACGAAGTACTCGAAATAGGGCCCGTCCGTTACGATCGCGTTTGGATCTTCGATTCCGGCCTTCACTCGGTCATTTTCCATAACTTCCAAGTTGCGCGCCACCTGATTGCTCAGCAGCGTCAGCAATCGCGGTCCCAGTGCACCGGAAAGATCATCGTCGGGAAATTCGACCGGTCGCACGCGGTACCGCTCGGGAACCGTTGCATCCACCTCGCCGGCCGCCAGCGGCGGCGTGACGCCAAATGCGATAACCGAAGAGATCTGCAGAATGATGAAGGGCAGAACAATGAAGAAGCGGAAGTGAGTTCCCATGATTCTGCCCCCATGATTCTGCAAATTCTTCTGTCGTTTCAGCCGCCGCATGTCTTTCGTACTCTACGGATCACTTGGAACTGCGTAAGTGATCTTACTCCCCTCCGGCAACTCCGCTTTCACGGGCACTGGTGAGGCTACACGATATTGTCCGGGCTGGTCTAGGATCACGCTGACGGAATATGGCCAGATTACTTCATCGCCTATGCCGTAGTCGTAGATCTCGAACCATGAGTCGTTGGGGAACTCCTTAGCAAGCTTGTCGGCCTTGGCGTCCGGGTGGGCTTTGGCGTTCAGAACGACGGCCTTTCTACTGCGGGCATCCAGGATACGATACTCGGCACTGCCGTCGGCGTTGGTCACTCGGGCTCCGTGGTAGTAGCGATACCGCTGGAGCGTGAATGGAGTGCTGGTCCGGATTCGGTGATCCGCGGCTCCCGTACACCGGCCGACGCCGATTCGCGAGTCCCAATTCAGACGCAACCGCGCGCCGTCGGCAACCGGCGTGGCCTCCAGGACTTTGTATGCGATCCGGCGGTCCGAGTTGGTGATGAAGATTTCGGCGCCGATCATGGCTGCGAGGTTCGGGGGCGACGGCGCAACAGTGATCGTCTCGGCCGAGCGGTCCACACCTACAATCTTGCCCCGATACTCCGGACTGTCCAACGTGATCCCGAAACGGCCCTTGGACAACTTGGTTCCGCCCACCAGCGACATCGCCAGCGGGATCCCCTGCTTCTCGCGGTACAAACCGAACCGGCCGGCGAAATGGATGTCGCTATTGACGTGGGGCACGTTTCCAACGTGCCGACCATCCAAAGGCACGTTGGAAACGTGCCCCACTTTGGCCGTGCGCGGGATCGTCGGATCTACCGAGAACAGCACGGTATCCGTGTGATCGGCCAACTGGACTTCGCATCCTCGCGAGACGAAGCCCTGTTCGTCGTCGCCGGAGAGTTCGATCGGGCGGACACCTTTGATTTCGGGCGTACCGAAGTGCGGTTCGATCAGGCTGACCACTTGCGTCTTGGTCGGGGCTTCGGCCTGGTTGTGCAGCATGATCCACTTCATTTCATAAGGCCCGCCCGCGGGCGAACGGCCGTCGCAAATGTTGGCTTCGACGCCATCGGCGCTGGCAACCGTAAGCCTGACGTGCAAACCGTCGCCGGTCTTGAGCTTCCAATCCGCCGACCATGGTGCCGATGACTTGCCGCGATGGACGTTGTACAAATGCGGAAAGGCAAACATGGCCCCGCTCCAGCCGTACACGCCTTGGCTGCAGCCATGCTCCTTTAGCCATTTCGGATCGCCATAAGGCACATCGGGGCCAGCCAGCGTACCTTCCTGTTTTTCAAGCGCGATGCCCTCGGTCTTGAAATCGCCCTCCTGGCCATGGAAGCACCACCAGTGATCCTCGCCGCCGGAAATACGATAGAAGTCCAGGCAGTAGAAGCGGTCAGGCGCAACGTCGATCAACGCCACCAGACGCCGCTGCCACTGGTCGGGCGGTAACTCGTAGCCTTGGCCGCCGTCCACGCGGTCCACACAGGCCTGGGCCCGGGCCTCGACAATCCGCACGGGCCCGGCCTCGGCGAACAACTCGGTCTGGGCCGTCATGGTGCAGAACGGGATTTGCCGCGCGAGGTTGTGGCTGGTCCAGGAAGGTTCCCAGTAGCCCCAGTTCCGCGGATAGCCCATGTGGCACAGAAGAATGCCCTGAAAAGCCTGCAGGCCGATATCCATAAGGTCGTCCTGAGTGTGGCTCCGCGCGCGGCCGTACCTCATCCACAGGGCCCGTTTGTCGTCACTTTGCCCGCTGCGCAGGATGGCCACTCCGTAACCATCGTGTAGCGAGCTGCGATCGTTCCAGTCGTCGGGCCACTTTGCCGCTTCCCGCTCGATTTCCTCCCGTGTGAAGGGGAAATCCTTCGACGGATTCCAGCCGGGCGTGTGCTTTAGCGCCCACGCGAGCTTCGGATCCCGAAACAGCCGGTATGCGTGCTCGAAGGAAGCGACGCTGGCGCTGTGCCAACCGATCTTGGGAAGTTTGCTATAGGCTGGCCAACTGCCGCCGTCGCCGATGTACGGGTAACTGCGGTCGATGGTCAGTGTGTCCATGCAGAAATCGAAGATATTGCGATAACGGCCGCTCTTGCTCAACGGCGGGTATCGCGTGTCGGTATAGACGTCCGGCCGGAGCTGCCGCAGTTTCTCCATAGCGCCGACCACGGGTGTCAGGTGGACGACGTGCGCGGCGTTGTAACCGCCGGTCGATTCGTAGGGCGCTCCGTCGCGGAAGTAGTCGTTGGGAACGAACACGCGCATTCGCCCTTCACCGTCGTACAACCAGTCGATGAAATCGGTCCCGCGCGCGTAGTTCAGTACGATCGCCGCGTGTACGATCGCCTCTTGCTCGCCAGGCTCGTTTGTCGAGCAGGCACTGTCCATGATCCCCTGCATCCATACGGCGAAAAGGTTTTCTTCGACAAAGCGGCGCACGTCCTCGTGGGTCTCGATGTCGAAGCCCTTCTTACGCAGGAATGGGATGATCTCCTGGTCCTGGTCGATGACCGGGAAGATGCGATCGTAAGCTTCGGCGTGGGTGCGCAGTTGGCCCGGCTGTTCGATCGGGTACGTGTTGAAGCCGCTGGATCCGAGGCAGGGACCTTCGTCAAACCGTCCCTGCCCGAATCGCTCGACCTGACTGACGCGGTTGCGGTGCCGATGTTGCGTCATCGTCGCCAGGTAGGCGTACTCCTCGGCCAGTCGGCACAGGGCGACCAGCGCCTTGTGGGCGTACTGGCGATCTCCGGTATTGACGTAGGCAGCGGCGCAACTGGGGGCAACCGTCATCATTCGCCGGCAGTAGAATTGGCACAGCTCGGCGATGAACCCGTACTTTTCGCCTTCGTGAAGGCAGGCGCCGCCGATCCCGTCGTCAGGAAACTCGCCGCTGGTCATATCGCCATTGGCAAAATCGTTCGACGGGTACTCCTCGTTGCCCACCGGACACCGGATCTTCCAGCGCCAGGGAAACTTGGAGTCCATGATCCAAGGATAGTAGGCGCGATTTCGATAGATCTCCTTGCCATGGACCGGGCATCCGTGTTCGATGTTTGTCCAGTGCCAGCGGGGAATTGTGCTGTCCGGCTGCATGGCCCAGATGTCGTCGTCGGAGTAACCGAGCCAACCGCCGCTTGCCTTGGACTTGGGATTTTTCGCTTCGGCACCGGTCGGATAGACTTGCTTCTCTTTCAGTTCGGGCAGGCGCTCACCCAGCGGCCAGCGCCGCGGAAGCTGCACACCCTTCAGTTTGCGGAATGTGCGCAGATCCTCGAAGCCCCAAACCTCGATCGGAACCACAACCTCGCCCGATGCCAACGCAAACCGCACCTCCGCCTTGGGCGTGGGCTTCGAGCCGCGGAAATAGAACTTGCGGGTCTCCGACTTGGCGGGCAGCCGGGTTCGGTCGAACATCGCGATACAGTCCGGCATCGTCACTTCGACATCGGGCGCGTCTAACGGAACCTTCAGCGCGATCATAAACATCCGCTCGACGCCCACGATGTCCGGGGCGTAAAGAACCCTCTCGTCCCCTGCCGTGAGCTGACCGGGCGAAAGGACAAGCCAGTACAATGCGAGACAAAGGGTCTTGCTGGCCAGCCGGTTCATATTTCTCTCCTTCTTCGGTCGAGTCGTACGGCCGGGCGCAGCAATTCGTCCGCGACTGCCGGCGGGATTAGAATCGAGTCAAAGAGAGCCGGCAGCATTTCGAGACAGTCCACAAACTCCAACGCTCGGATCGGCGAGGTATCGCTTACGACCAGCGGCACAATCAGCCTCCCAGACGGTCCAGTGTCTGCAGATCCTGCTGTAAATCCTCGACCGTCGGTCGGAATATCGCGAGGCCTCGTTCGAGTAGAGCCTCCTCGAACGCCGTGCGCGACAGACCGGCCCATCGCATCGCGTGGGCAAACGAGAGACGACTGGCATCGAACAATCGGCACGCAATCTCGATCCGAGCATCACTCTCGTCAATGCCGGCTTCCATCAGCAATTCGTCAGAAATGGTCAGCGGCATAGTGTGGCTTCTCCTATGGAACTCGATATTGTGAATTGTACCACGACGGCCACTCAGTTCAAACGGAGAAGAGACAACGCAGTGCCATCGTCGACGCATAGAAAGAGTTCAGTGTGAAACGGCGGCAAAAGCGCTTGCGTGACCCTGCCAGGCAGAACGTTTCGAAGGCCAGCCCGTTCATGCTTTTCGCCTTCTGTAGACGAGATCACCAGGCGGTCCTTTCACATAGCATAACCTCGCAAGCGGCGGCCTTGCCGTTTCAAACCAAAGTCCTCGCCCCCGGAGCGAGTTTCTTGGCGGCGTTTAGCATAGCGGCCACGTTGGCGGGAGGGGAGTTGCACATGACTCCTTCTCCCGTGTTGAAGATATAGCGGCCGCCGGGAAGATTCTCGCCGATCATCCTCTCGGTGGCCTCTGCCACTTGCTCCGACGTGCCGTCCCGCAACAGAATCGGATCAAGGTTGCCCATCAGGCAGAGCTCTGGTTCGAGTGCCTTTTTGGCCTCGGCGATGCAAATGCCTTCTCCACAGTTCACTGCAGGCACGGGCAGTTGAATTTGCTTCGCCAGATGCGCGAGCGACGTTTCTGCGGTGTGGTAAACGAGCAAACCGCCTGCCGCCATCAACGCCTGCGCCACCTCGGCGGCGGCATCGAAGGCGAATTCGGAGAAGTGATCCGGGCTGCAAAAGGCCGATGACGCACAACAGTCTCCCAGCCACAGCAGATCGGCGCCGGCCTCAAGCTGCGCCCTGCCGATGGCAATCTGGTGGTCGACGAAAAACTTCGCGTTGTCTTTGACCAAATCCGGCTGGGTAACGAGGCCGATCATCAACTCTTCGATGCCATAGACCAGCCCCACTGCACTGAACGGCGCGGCGATGCGGCCCATCACCAGAACGCTCTCGCCCAACTGCTCCTTGAGCTGCCGCAGCATTTCCAGGTGGATCGGCAGCCGCAATTCCCGTTGTGGGTCGGGGATACGAAACCGGTTGAGAGTCTCACGAATGAAGGGCAAGTAGGCGACGGGCATGGTGGGACGGTTCTCGTCGTCACTCATCCGCAGGCCCAACGGCTCGAACTCGATGTAGTCGTCCGGAAAGATCGTCGCCCAGTCCTCGTCATACTCCCGCACGGCCTGCACCTGGCAATCAACCATCTTGTCTACATCCAAACGGGCTTCCCGGTCCGTCACTCCCGCGCGGCGCCGATGAAACTCCAGCCCCAACGAGAAAACAGGCATCCGCGAGGGCACACGCCCCTGGCAGCACGCGATGAAATCCTCCTTCACACCGCCGTATGCCATGTCACCGTTCCTTGTCGGGCGTTTCGCTGGGAACGAGACCTAGAACCGCAATCGCCGAAGGCCAACGTCGACGACGAACAGAACCATTGCGACCATGACGAACCAATACCACAGTTCACAGACCCGTTCCACGGTGCGACCGTCGGGGGTAAAGACGGATGCCGGATCCTCGGGATCGTAGACGCCGCCGGTCGCTGCGGCCACGGACTTCAACAGCGTGTGGTTGGTCGGCTTGAGCAGCAGTTCGTCGAGATAGTCGACAAACAGTGCTTGCTTCTCGATGTGTTCGCCTCCCGAGGCATCTTGAACGACGGCCTCGACCATGTATTGTCCCAACTTGTCGACATCAAACCTAGCTTCGTAACGTCCTGGGGCAACTTGCGCAGCTTCCACGTTCGACTCGTTCACGGAAACAAATACGTCGACGCCGTCATCATTGCCCTGATCGTCTCGTATGTCTAACACTACTGTGGCACGACCGCCAACGCGTCGAATACCCAACGAGACATTGGATGGTTGGGGCTTGCGAGCGGCGTGACGAACCAGGCGTTTCCAGAAAGCTGCGAAGCCCGGCCACTTCTGCCAGCGTTGCCCCCAGCGGTTCTTGGCATCCGAGGTGAAGGCCACGCTCACACCTGCCCCGTAGCGCCACCAAGTGAGCAGCGGGTCGGAGCCGGCCATCAACAAGGGTTCTGCGCCTGGCTTGAGGCCGGTGGGAACATGCCCGGTCAACGCCGGGGCCGACTCGACATCCAAGCCGGGCAGCGTTCGCAGGACAAACGGCCGGATGTCGTGCAGCCCCGCTTCGTCGGTCGCCGCCTGCGTTTCCTGAATCAGGATCTTCGGCACGTCGGCCGGATCGTCACAGTGGCGATGGCGGCGCTCGTCGCCCGCGATGCGAGCCATCTTCTTCAGCAAATCCTGCTCGGCGCCCGGGCTGATCGAAACGGTGGAAAGCGTGATACCGGCCTCGGCCATTTCGGCTGCGATCTTGCAGTAGTCGCCGGGCGCGGGAGTGCCGTCGGTCAGCAGAATCATGTGTCGCCGGTCGGCGTCCGTTTGCTCCAGTGCCAGAAATGCCCGCTCGACGGCCCCGTACATGTTGGTTTGGCCTAAGGGCGTCAGGGTGTCGATCCGCTGCATCAACTCGGGCTTGTCCGTACAAGGGCCGAGTTCCGCCACCCATGTGGCAACGTCGGAGAATGCCATCACGCCAGCCTTGTCATGCGGTTCGAGCAATCCGATCGACTGCTTCGCCGCCTGCTTGGCCAAGACCATTCGCTGCTCTTCTTCCATCGAACCGGACGTGTCGATCACGAGGACCATTGCCAAGACCATCTTCTTGGCCTTCACCTCCTCGTAAGCCTCGACCGGCATCATGCGTTCCAGTGGACTGTCGCGATAGGATGCCTCGCCGAACGTGTCTTCGCCACCCAGCATGATTAAGCCGCCGCCCAGTTCTTTCACGTAGCGATCGAGTGTAGCTGCCGTATCGGCCGGAAAGTCGTTTGGCTTCACATCGGACAGTATCGCCAAATCGAAGGCGTCGAACGGGCTGCCGGCGTCGACGACTTGGTCTGGCGTTACTAGTGTCACATCACACCCCTGGTCGTCCAGTTTTTCTTTCAGTAGCTCAGCCAAAGCCGGCTCCGCGTCTACCATCAAAATGCGCGTGCTCCGGGCGGCGAAGATCATCGTCCGGCGCTGGTTGTTCTCGGCGATCGTGTCACTGGCCGTTTCCAATTTGGCTTGGATCACGACATCATTCCCCCCGCCAAGGGGCAAGGCGAAACGGAACCGATTCTCGCCGGTCTTGAGCGTCACTTCTTGCTTGTCCACTGATTGCCCGTCCCGCAGTAGTTCAAGGTCGCCGCCGACTTCTTGGTTAGACAGAACGACGACTTCGATGGGCGTATCCGCGAACTGGGATCCTTGTTTCGGGGCAATCAACTCCGACACGCAGACTTCCGGACCGGGAAACGCGTCCAGGGGCTTCACCGTAACCGGAATATTTGTCGCCAGCGCCGCCTTAGCCAATTCGCCCTGGGTTTCGTTACCGTCGGTCAATAGCACGATCTGGGGAACGAGGTCCGTCGGACTCCATGCAGTCGCCAGTCGCAATGCCTCCGCTGGGATGCTCTGTTCGCTGTCCAGTTTTTCGGTCTGGACCATTCGTTCCGGATCGGGCGTCGTGGCCTGATCGGCGAACGAGATAAAGGCAACCTTGTGATCTCCTTGACCTTCGAGCGCCTTACGGATGAACTCTTCGGCCGCCTGCCGTGACGGGCCACCGACGCTGCGACTGGTGTCTGTGGCGAAGATCACTAAGCGCTGCTCACTTCGACTTCGCACGATCAGTCCGGCGAAAGCCACGACGAGCAACACGACAATAACGGTCCGGCAGATCACAGATCCCCAGCGGCGTGTCCTGGTCGCCGTCACCCCGGTACGCCAGGCGAAATAGACAATCACCGGCAGCACCACCAGGCACAACAGCCAAGCGGGGTGTTCAAATTCGATCTGTGCAAGTAAGCCTGACATGCCGGTCTCGCGTCCAATTCGTTTAACCGCAAGCCGGAGGCGTGCGCGACCGAAAGGCGCGCACGCCTCCGGCTTGCGGTTAAACGAGTACCCTCCGGTGATACAAACACCATTCGACAAACAGCAACACGATTGCCACACCGATCAACAGCATCCACAGGGGTTGATCGTTAATCGGTTCCACTGGAGTCAACTTGTCCGATTTTGCGCCGTCGCGGATACGAAGATCGCTTTCGGAAGAGTTGGTCAGATTGCTCGGCAGAACGCTCTGGCCATTCCCTTGGTTTTCGCCCTTCGATGTTGGCAGCTTCCACACGCCGGTTCGATCCAGCAACGCGATCGACTGGCCGGCAGCAACATCCACTTCAGCATCTTCCGACCTCAGACTCCGTTTCGAGTCTGAGCCAGCCAGCGATATCACCTCATCGGTCGTTGCTGCAGCCCGGTGCGATTCCCAAGCAGGCGTCGGCCATCGCATGGCGTTGGCGATCAGTACGGGAAAGTCGGTACGCAAAGTCAAATCGCTGTTCTCCGGCGCAAGCTTCACGTGCAGAACAACAACACGACCTTCCGATCTCTCGATCGTGCTGTACAACGAGTCGCCGGAGGCCGATGCGACAATGGTCTGCGCCGCAATCTTGAATTGAAGCCGGGCGGCCTCTTCAACCACAACGCCCGTGAAGTCCACGCCCGACAGCAGCGGTGAATCCAACGACGCTGTTTTCACCGCCGCCGATTGGCCTTTGATTGAGTCTTCGGCTTCGTCCCACAGGTCGCACGAACCCTTCGGCTCGAAAACCATAACGGGGCCTGCCGGCAATTGATTCGGTACCTGGCCGTACCAAACCGTTATCGCACCGGACGGCGTTGGGCTCGCGTCATCAACATCCAGCACGTCGATTTGCGGATTGCTCTGGAGAATATTCCTGATCTGGTCAACTGCAGCTTTCGTTTGTTGCGCGGCAATACCAGCGTTCTCCGTTTGGGACGCACCGACGACCAGTTTGATGACCGGGCGCTGACGACTCTGCACAAACACATGAGCCTCGTTGTCGGCAGCCAGACCATCTTTGCCGTCTTCGATTTGTAGCCGAGCCGAAATCAGGCCACTTTCAGCGACCGTGTAGGGCACAACTTCTTGTACGCTCGCTCCGGCGGGCACGTGCAGAACAACCGTTTGCGGGTCGCTGCCTTCGACGCTCACCACCAACGGACAGTCCATGTCGTCCGCGGAGAAGTTGGCAACCTCGACGAACACTTGGTATTGCCCGGATTCGATCGGATCCGGGCTGGCCGCGATCCGTGTAATCGCCGCGTTAGGCGCCCCTTCGCCGAAAAGTACCATTTGCACATCCTCGGCAGTGGCCAGTTCGACGGCCCCGGGAAAGGCTCCGTCGGCCAGCACGATGATTCGCAAGTTGGATTGTCCTTCGAGTACGCTCTGGGCCAATTCGACGGCCTGTCGTATCCGCGTCGAGCCGTCGGTGGGTTCCAGAGATTCGATCGCGTCCAGCAGCGCTTCCTGATCGTCGGTCAGACGGCATTCGGTGCGGATCAGCGAGCCGGCACTCACGAGCATCATCCGTTCGCCGCGGCGCATTTCATTCGTCAGCCGTTTGGCTTCCTCTCGCATGGCTTCGAATCGGGACGATTGGCCATCCGTGGCCGACATGCTGGCCGACACGTCCACGACCAGCGCGATATTGCGGCGGGCGTCAAACACGGCCTTCCAATAAGGTTCGGCCAGCGCGGCAACAATCAATAGCAGTATGAAAACCTGCGCCGCAAGCGACAGCCAGAAACGCAGAACGAACCATGCCGGTCGTCGGGCTATGGCGCGCTGCCAGAGCGAATAGGTGGCGACCTCGTGTCGCCGGCTGGTGAAATGCCAGAGGTAGAAGATGGCGATGGGGGCCGCCAAACATATCCAAAGCCAAGCTCCCGGATTGTGAAAACTCATGGCCGCGACCTCACTGAGCATACATCCGGGATGTGGCGGTTCGGATCATCCGCAGGACCGATTCCTGAAACGGTATTCCGGTTCTCGTCTGGATAATGCCGATCGAACGCTGGGCACAGTAACGGCGGCAGGCCGTACTGAATTCGCGGAAGACCTTTCGGTAGTTGATCAGGTCGATCTCTTCCAAATAGGTTCTTCGCGACCGATCGCTACAGACATCCGCCAGGGTGACGCTGCCCGAGTAAGTCGGTTCGGCTTCGGCGTCGTCCACGACTTGCAGCAGATACGGCTGAAAGCCGCGCAACGCCAGCAGGTCGATCGCCGATTCGAACCCCGCGGGATCGAACAGGTCGCTGATCACGACGGTTACGCCTCGTTGTGCCCGGTTCCGGACAAACGCCTCGACAGCCAACTTCAGATTCACGGGTGCCGCGTCGACCTGCAGATCGTCCAGGAAGCGGAACAATCGGGGCAAACGGCTTCGACCGCGGATCGGCGGCAGTTCCGCCACGATGCGATCAGACACGGCGACAACGCTGACACGATCCCAAATGGCCATCGCCATGTATCCTAAGGCGGCTGCCAGACGTCGCGCCACATCAAGTTTTTCTTGGGGCTCGCCCAGGCCCATGCCGACCGAGCAGTCCAACACGATATCGACGACACGATCTTCGCTGCCGCGGTATTGGCGGGTAACGAGTTCATCGAGCCGTGCGCAGATGTGCCAGTCGACATTGCGGAAGTCGTCGCCGCTGGTGTAGTCGGAGTGGCCGACAAACTCGCTGCCGCCGGCCCAACGCTTGTCCAGACGCCGGCCCAAGAACCGCGTCCCCCAACTGCGCCGGGCCGCTTGATCCAGGTAGTCGCAGCGTCTTCGGAAGTTGGAATCAAACAGCGTCATCACTTCACGGCGCCTAAGATGTCGTTGATAATCCCGTCGATCCCAGCTTCTTGCGCGTGGCCTTCGAAGTTCAAGGCCACGCGGTGTCGCAACGCTGGCAGGGCCACCCGGCGCAAATCGTCGCGCGAAACGTCCGTGCGGCCGTCGGCGATGGCCAGTACCTTGGCCGTCAGGATCATCGCCTGTCCGGCTCGCGGGCTTGCCCCGCGAAGTACGAACCCGCGCGTCGATTCGGGCGCGGCCTTGTTGTCCGCGTGCGTGGCCATGACCAGCTTGGCGGCGTAACTGAGGACATCCGGTGCGATCGTCGCTTGGCGAGCCAACTGGGACATCTGGACCACTCGATCACCGCTCACGACTCGCTGGCCTGCGTCTTTTGCGGGTTCCGTCGTGCGCCCGAGAATCGTTTCCAGGTCGCCGCCGGTTGGCGAATTCATGACCAACTTGAAGAAGAAACGATCCAATTGCGTTTCCGGTACAGGGAAAGTCCCTTCGATGTCGCCGAGACTCTGCGTGGCAATGGTAAAGAACGGCGAGGGCAGCGGGTACGATTCGTTGGCCACGGTCAGCGAGCGTTCTTCGAGTGCCTCGAACAGAGCCGCCTGGGTCTTGGGCGTTGCCCGGCTTATCTCGTCGGCCAACAGCAAGTTGGTGAAGATCGGCCCGTGCTGGAATTCGAAGCGGCGGCGGCCCTGTGATTCCATGACCACGTACGTGCCGATGATGTCCGCCGGCATCAGATCCGATGTGAACTGGATGCGGCGGTACTGGACGTCCAGCGAGCCCGCCAGCGTCCGGCCCAGCACGGTCTTGCCCACGCCGGGTGGTCCTTCCAACAATACGTGGCCGCCGGCGATCAGTGCTGCCAGGGTCAAATCAATCACTTCGTCTTGACCGACCAGTACGTCGGCGATGGCCTGCCGCAGTTTTTCCAGATCGGATCGAAACTGGCTCTGTTCCTGCCCAAGATCTACCTCGGTATTCTCGCTGCTCATTGATCGAGGATCCCGTTTTGGAGTATGAGTGTTCGCATTCTAACTTGTTACTGCTTCAATTCGTAGAGTCCACCGGTTGCACCTTGGCAATTTCATCGCGAGCCTTGGTGGCGTACCTGCGGATGGCTGCATCCGGGTCTCGGAGCGCCTTCAATAACAGGGGCATGGCGGCTGTGCCTCCTGCGCCAAACGAGAATTCGGCAAATGCCCGATAGGCTGCTCGGCGGACTTCCAGCATCGTATGCCCCATCAATCCCATTAAAGGAGTAATCAATTCACGCTTCATTTGCTCGACGCCGTCGCTTGCGGGAGACTCGCCAGGCAAGAACGGTTCCAGCCGGATAAGCGTGTCGATGGCACTCTCGCGGGCTTGTTGGTCGTCACCGTCGAGGACCGGCAGAAGGAGCGGTACTGCGAGGATGCCCATTTGCGACAGCGACCGCGACGCCACCGCGCGTACTTCGTCTCGTTCGTGGGACAGCAAGGGCACAAGGGCCGGTTGCACTAAATCGAAGACGATTTCCTTAGCCTGGACGAACTCGGCTTGGCCGAGCTGGTGGTCGTAGAACTTGCTCTTGCGAATTCCCGCCAATACGTCGCCCAGGACGTAAGCCGCCTCCTCGGGCGCGGCAAGTTCGCTGCCCGATAGTAACTGGGCGACGGGTGTCAACGCAGACAGTCCAAATTGCGCGAGTACTTTCGCCGCCGCACGGCGGAGGTCGGCGTTGTCGTGTTTCAACGTCGCCACCAGCGTGTCGGTAATGGACTTCGCCTCCGGCCCGATCTGCCGTAGCGCCATGATGGCCTCGAAGGGTCCCTCCGCTTCGTCCTTCTGAATGATCGACTCCAGGGCCGGGATGGCCTTTGCGTTGCCGTTCATCTTCCATAGGGCCAGCGCGGCTTCGACGCCGTACAGCCGGTCTTCGTTTTCCAACGCTTCTTCCAGAACGCGGACGGCTTCCTGGTCCGCGACGCCGATGCCACCGAGGGCCTTGGCCGCGTAGCGGCGAAATCGAGTCAAGGCGGCGTAATTGATGTGGTCTTTGGGGATATCCATCTCGACGACGATCGCCGGGATGCTTTCGCCAGCGTCCGCCCCGATGCGTCCCAAAGCATCGACGGCGAAATGCCGAAATTCAAGGGACGGTGACTGGAGCGCCTTTGTCAGAAGCGGCACGGCGTCCTTGGCTGCCGGCCCAATCTGGCCCAGTGCTGCTGCCGCTTGTCGACACGCCTCCTTGTCTTCGTCCGTTTCCTTTTCGATTCGGCTCTCCAGCACCTGGATCCACTCGGCCGCTGACTTGCCGGCATAAGACGCCCCCGTGTCTTCGGCAGCGCTGCACAACCCAGCCACCCCGGCACACAGGAGCAGAGCGAGCATAGCAGTCAATCGAAGAATGAAATGAATTGGGGAAAGCATCTTCGGCCCTACGGTGGCGGACTTCGTATCCAGCGTGCGGTGGCCAGTACTGAGTACGCAGTACCGAGTACACAAAACTCACTAATTGGCACTCGCTAGTCTGTACTCAGTACTGTGTACTCGGTACTCAGTACTCAACGCAACGCTCACTAGTATTTCTCAGAACGGAACCGCTTTCTACCCCTCGCCGGGATCTTCGGCATCCAGTTGTTCGGCTGCTTCTTTGATTCCGGAGAAGACGGTGGGAGAGTCCTCCGTCGCGGCCGCGCCGGGCTTGGACGTGAGGAGGTCCGATTCCATGCCTGCGAAATTCATGAATACGCGGAGATGAATCTCACCGCCGCCCTGCATTTTGTCGCATGCATCCTGCAGTTCCTGATATCGCGCGATCTGGGCGTCCATCGCAGTGACCTGTTGCTTCGCCAGCCCGCGATTGCCTGCCGGCATGGACGGCATCTGATTCTGGAGCGCCACCTTTCTCACTTGGAGTGCAGCCGCCTGGCTTCGGATTGTCCTCGGGTTGAACTTGTCGCCTTCGGGCCATACGGTTTTGGCCATCAGGGAAAATGCGTCCGTTTTGGTCGCCCGCAACCGGATATCGAGAGCAAACAAGTCGACCTCCGACGGGCTCTGCATTCTGATCCGTGTTATCTTTGAGGGCTGCAGTCGTCGGTTGCCGACAACCGTATGGGCGGGGAAACGATCAGACAGATCGAGAATCTCAACGCCGATCGTTGCCGACTTGGGCACGGAGTCCAGCTTTCGGTCATACGTCGCGCCGCCTTTCAGCGGATCGACCTTCCACGGGGCGATGGTCTCCGGCTCTCGCAAGGTCATTGCCCGGGATTGTTCGTCCACCGTGACCAATAGGCTGCAGTTGCGCAGGCAGTCGGCTTCACGGGTTGCGTCGTCGGCCAGCCATTGGAACTTCAGTTCGTCGTTTTCCACGCTCACTTGGGCAACCGGCAGCGCCTGCCCGCCCGACAGTTTCAACATCGCCCGAGCCTTGCGCGAGTCGTCGGTCGGTTCCATTTCGAATCGACCCCTCGGACCAAGCGCCGAATCGCCGTGCCGCAGCGCGAACGACACATCGTCAGATTCCAGCAGATGAACGACGCCTAGCGTGATTGGATCTGCACCAGCAGCAGAACCCGCCAGTTTCGGCAGGCCGACACGTTCAGGTAGGTCGGTGAAGGGATCGGGACGCTCCTCGGGTGCCTCTTCGTCCGTTCCTTCTTCCTCGTCCTCTACCGCCGATTCCTCGGAGTCGGTCGCGGTGTCCATAGGATCGAGGTTCAAATCATCGGCGTCCGGCAGTTTCCCGTCGAAGGCATTCGCGTCATTCCCCGCCACCAAGCCGCCGGATTTGCTGGCCGCTCCACTGTCCGGGTCGGTTGGCAAACCTCCGACGCCTGCGGCTTGTGCCAGTACTTCGTCCTCGTCAATGGCCGTTCGCACACGGTCGAGAGCCGAATCCCGCTCTTCGACAACGTGTCGCGAGAAGGGACGCTTCCTGGGCGGAGTCTGGACGACAGCATTACGCCTGCCGGTTCGTCCACTCGATCGGGCCGCAGCGGTTGCATTGCCTTTCTTTTCATCATCACTGCCGCGCGTTCCCAAGAAGGCCAGCAGCCCGATTCCCCCTAGGAGCAGGCAGACGCCGATTGCTATTGCGAACGGCAACGGGCTGGGGCTCTTGGCCCCTCGTTTCTCGGACGCTCCGTCTTTGACTGCACCCGGCGGGGCAACGATGCCGGGCGGCTGCTCGAATGGGCCGGCTGGCGGCGGCTGGCCCACAGGCGCGCCGGGCGTTGGCTGGAACGACGGTACGGTCGGTTGGCCGGGAACGGGCGTCGGCATCGGAGCAGGAGTGCCGCCAGGGCTGCTGCCGGGCGGGGGCCCCATGGGCAGAGGACCCGTGGTCGGCGGCGAATCGGCTGGCCGTCCGGGCTGCCGCGGCGCCGGGCGTCTGATCGGCTGGCGAGGAAAGCCATCAGGTTGCGGTTGATTAGGGTCTGTCATGGTCACTATTCCAACGACGGCAGGATCAGGTCGTGATGCCAGTGATGCTTCAACTTCTTGACGACTTCCAGGAACTTATCAAGGTTTACCGGTTTGGGGATGTAGTGGTCGACACCATAATTCCTGCACTGGTCTTTGGTGTCGTCGTCTTCGGCGGCCGTCAAGACGACCACCGGTATCTTCCTCAAATCGTCATCTTGTCTAACTTCGGCCAACACTTCCAGACCGTTTCTCTTCGGAAGCAGCATGTCGAGCAAGATCAGGTCAGGTCGGGGGGCCTGTGCGAAGCGTCCGCGTCGAAAAATGAACTCCGTCGCTTCCGCACCGTCCCGAGTCAACGTCAAGCGGTGCTTCAGGCCGCCTTTGCGCAACGCGGCGATCGTCAAACGGGCGTCGATCAGGCTATCTTCGACCAGCAGAATCTCCATTGGTCGACCAATCGTACGATGGCTCATCCTGAAGTCCTCGTGGAGCGCCGGGCATTCACAATCAATTCTATCAGACTTGTTGGCCCGAGACCAACGGGCGACCCGCAGTGCCGGTCACAGCGGTGTGTCTTTGGCGTCCGCCGCCGGTTTGGTCTTCCACCGATCCAGTAAGGCAGCCAGTTCACGGTGCCAGGGTTGGGGCAAGGCAGCGATCAGGTGTTTGCTGGGCGCATCCAGATGAACTGCCGCGCCGACATCGCGAAGGCCTTCTTCGCCAAGTTCTTTGCGCACACGCTGTGCAAACGCCTCCGGCGTTTCCTGCGGCGAGAGAAGTCCGTCGACCGGGTAGAACTCGACATCTAACCGGGCAACCAGCGCGGTTGGCGACGTGACTTGCACGGTGGTCGCATTGATGACTCGGTAAGTCAGATCCATGGGGAGCAGCATCTTCGCGAGCGCCTGGCCAATCGGTTCGTTGTTGGCCGAGATCGTCGTTTCACCGTCGGGCGACCAGCCGAGTTCGGCCACCGCCCGCCAATCGACCAGGATTTGCAGCCCCGCTTCCTTGCCGAGCCGATCAAGAATTCGCACGAACCGTGTGGGCTGCACGAAGCTGATTGTGATCGGTGTAGCAAGTTGCTGTTTTGCCTGGGCCAGACGGGGTTCGAGTTTGAACGACTCCCGGTTGAGATTCGATTGTGGCGGCAGGCCGCGGGCCGCGCGAAGTCTCTCACAAAAAACAATCGCCCGGAACAGTTCCACGTCGTGATGTTCGAACTCGAGTTTGGGCATCTGCAGGCGAACGACTCCGACGCCCCCGGCCGCTTTCCACGAATCCGGCTCGACCATTTCGACAATCAAATCGGCCAGCCGCGCCAGTTGTTCCGGATCGTCCCCTACCAAATCGGCCACCGGGTGTGAGAGGCTGCGAAGCTTTCCATCTGGCAAGGGCGGCCGCGTTATCAGCAGTTGGCCGTCCGCCGGTACGCAGCCCAAACCAAGCGACTCCAACGCTGCCGAGAGCAGATTTGCGACGTTCGTATTCGCCAGTTTCACGTTAACCGGTTTTTGTGGTGTGGCCTTCATCAGTGCGAAGGCGTCGGGATCAAACGTGATGGGAACGGTACTGAAATCGGTAACGAATCGCACAAAGTCAATCAGCGGGACATTGGTGAATTCGACCTCTGGGATCTTGTCTTTCAATCGCTTGGCAACATCTACGTTGCGCGGTTCCGGTCGTGGAGCGGATGGCCCTTCCAGAGGCAACGCTGACGGGTCCAATCCGGCAACGCTTTCTTCGGCCGGTGCTGCGTCTGGCTGGCTGTCGGTGATCGGCTCCAATAACTCCAGTGTTTTCGACAGGGCGGCCGTGTCCATCGGCGTGGCGTCCGGTTCGTCGTCCGCCGGCTTGAGGATCAACTCGTCCTTCTTGTCACTCTTCGGTGGCGTTTCTTTGTCGGTATCGGGTTTCGACTCCGCGACTTCTGGTCCTGGAGCTTCTGCTGGTTCCGATTCCGGCTTTGACGAAGCGTCGTCTACGTGTGGCTCCGATGGCTCGTCTCGATCGTCGGTGCCTTCGGCATCTTCGCCGTCTGTCGTAGTCTCGTCTGCGGTTTCGTCTGCGGTCTCTCCGTCTTCCGAAGCGTCATGGCCCGCGTCTTCGGTCGAGTCTTTCGGCTCCTCGACATCCGCAACCGGCTCGGCCGGATCGGGCCGCGACCCTCGCAACACGAAGAACCCAAACACGCCGATCGCGAGCACAATTCCGGCGACTGCTGCGCCCGCTATAAGAAGCCATTGCCGTCGTTTTTGGGTTGCCTGTGACGTCCAGTCATCCGTGGGCAGAACGGGTTCGCCTGGAGATGCATCCGACGGCATAGCGGGTTCGTCGGCCGTAGGGGTCGGCCCATCAGGAGGAACTGACGCAGCCTCTTCTACGGCGTCCGGCTGCGTCTCGGGTTGCTCGGCGTCGACTTCGTTCGTATCGTCCGGCGGCGCGGGTTCGCGAGAGGCTAACGGCGGCGCGTCCGGCGCTTGCCGCGGTGGAGGTGCGGTTTCGCTGGGTGCCGAAGCCGTTTCCTCCGACTTGTCTTTGGTTCGGAGAATTGGCGGCGGCTGCACCGACGAAGCCGGCGACGGTTCGGCAGCCGGTGTGCCCTGCCAATCCGGCGGCGCTTCGACCAGTACCATGCTGCCGCACTTTGGGCAAATCTGGATTTCGCCAATTGCGGACTCGTCGCGCACGTTGAGCCGCTGTTGGCAAGTCGTGCAGGTTATGCTGAACAGTTCCACGATGGCCGCCTCTCTTCTCATTCTACCTCGTCAGGAACAATGCGGGCAACGCGTAATCCTCGGTGGTGGCCGTTAGGGTCTGGTTCTGTTGGATTGATCGCTCGTAGACGGCCAATGTGGCTGCCGGCGCGGGCGGCTGGACGTTCAGGCGATCCGGATCGACCAGTGGCGTCAACTGCTCGGCGACTTGAGCGACCCGCTGATATCGGACGGACGGGTTCTTGGCCGTGACGTAGGTGACCAATTGGGCGATGGGCTGTGGAATTCCCATTTGCTCGAGCGGCTGAATCGGTTGGTTCGCGTGCCGGTTGATCTTCTGGTGAACGTCACCTCCGGGAAATGGCGGTCTTCCGGCAAGCAACTCGTACAACGAGCAACCGAGGGCATAGATGTCGGTCAGGGCGTCCGGTTTCTTGCCGTGTTGAAGAAACTCCGGCGCCAAATAGTCCGCTCGGGCGAGCAAGGTCCCATCCGCATCAGGTTGCGTCAAGACGACGGGGGCCGGCGCGCCGACGGGATCGCGGAGAAGTCGCACGTTGCCGCCGTTTTCGATCCAGAGGTGTCGTGGACGGACATCGCCGTGGACTGCTTTCATCTGGTGCAACTCGGCAAGACCCAACGCGGCGCACCTGGCAATACGGCAAGCTTCTTGTGGTGCTAGCGGTTCGGCTGCGGAAATCGTATCCTCGACGGATATTCCGCCCAGGCTCTCAATCACCAAGAACTTGAACGTACCCGAATCCACCACCTCGAAACAGCGGTACAAATGAGGGTACTGAGTCCCAACCTGCCGCTGCAAACGAGCTTCAAGCCCAGTCCACAGCCCCGGGCTTTCGACATCGGGGCCGGTCAGAAACTGCAGTACCACGGGATGGCTGGTCGGCGTATGAACGGCCCGGAACATACCGGCAAACGGCCCTTGCTTGATGCTGTCGTAGATTTTGTAGTCACCGAAAAAGAATGGCCCGGAACGGCCTGACAACAGAATCCTCGTTTGGTAGCGCGTCAATGCGTTCTTGGAGATCAACCATTCAGTCAACGTGCGCGCGTTGCCGCAGGTGTCAGCGCCTTTCACTTGACCGAAACTGGTATACAACTGCTCACACTGTTCGGCCGTCAACAAGCGGCTCTTGATGGCGAGCTTCCAGAATTCCGAGATCGGTACGGACATCAGAGATCGCAGTCCTTGGTTATAACCTCCTGGGACATCACAAGTCTGGCCTACCTATATGGTAACGCACTGGGAGACGATTCTGCAAAGCGCCACCAAAGTGAATCGGGCGGACGTATCCGGCGAGTGATTCGTTTTATCGGGCGTCTTGCCTCGCCCCAAGCCAAGTCCTATCATGTTCATCTGACTGCTGGAGACGATCGAGTAGATCGTCGGAACGGGCGAGCTAAAGGGCTACTGTGTCAAGGAATCGGGATCATGAGCGAGGCGACGGTACAGGGTACGGTTCATTTGATCGAAGAAACCAAAGCCTTCGGGCAAAAAGGTTTTCGGAAGCGGCTGGTTGTTTTGGAGCAAGACAAGGGACGATTCATCAACTACATTCCACTGGAGTTCGTTCACGAAGGCTGCGACACGGTCGATGAATTGAGCGTTGGCGACGAAGTGGAAGTATCGTATCGCTTGAGCGGTCGCAGGTGGCAACGCGATGCGAACAGCGAAGTGAAGTTCTTCCTGAACGCCGAAGCGACCGATTTCAAGATCTTGCAGAAGACCAGCCAAGGCGACGCCGGGCCTCCCGAGTATTCCGAGTCGGAAGCGCCTGCGGATGCGGACGAAGAAGTTCCGTTTTGATCGTGCGAGTCAACGGGCACTATTGCTTTGTCAAGGCGAAAACTCAGGGTTGGGTGGCCGGGGCTGGACTGAGCGTTAGCGAAGGAAGCCCCGGGGTCTCGGGCTGCGCCCTCCAACCCCGGCCACCCGACGCGTGACAACACGGCCCTAACCCGCCTCGGCGAATTTCGTCCAATCCAACTCGACGCCGGTGTCGGTCAACAGGTCCTGAAATTGCCGTAGCAGTTGGATCTGATTGCGCACGCCGCGCGGCGAGTGCCCGCGACCGTGACAGAACGCGGCCAACGCTCCGGCCGCCTCGCCGATGCCCCATTCCGTCGGATGCAATCGGTAAGCGCCGTTGGTCAGATGTGTCGTACCAATGTTCTTGCACCCGGCGATTAAGTTCTCGACGCGCTGCGGAATCAAAGCTCCCAAAGGAACCTGATACGGCAGGCAATGGACGTCGAAGTAGTTGTCGCCGCCACTGGACGGATGCAGATCCAGTCCGTAATAGCCCACGCCGACCGAATCGTCGAACGCGTCGGACAGGGCCTGCTTGCCGATCCGTCGAGGTGACGCAGGACGGATGTGCTGTTCCAGGACCGTGCATTCGGCCTTGATCCGTCGCGATTCGCGGATGTAAGGGAATTTGGCCAAACCGTCTTCGGTGCCGACAACGTCCTTCCGCAAGCGAAGTCCTTTCCATCCGGTCTGGCCGTCGGGACGCGGCGCTTCAGTCTGCAGCCAATACAGAAGCGAGAGGCTCAACTGCCGAGCGCCGTCAAGATGCTTGGCCCGTTCTTCCGGGCTGACCTCGAACAGGTTGCCCAGCATATAGTCGTTCTGCGGCCAGTTCACGATGGTGATGTCGCCCGGGAAAGTGCCCTGGCGAAAATTGGCATGGTTGATGATCCGGCGGTACAGCCACAGGTTTAGCGTCTTAGTACGATAGGTGGGCATCTGGGGCGAAAGTGGGACGAACGACAACTCGAGCGGCTTTCCGCTCGACGGACGCGTGTACCAGAGCGAAAGGAGTCGACCGGGCCACGGCGGGACGAGCTGCGGTTCATGCTGTTGCCAGAAATCGTACATGGCCGGCTTGTCGATCGTGTGGTCCTGGTCCGGCAGGTAGTCAATCGCATAGCACCACGTAAACGACTGCATGTTTGCCGGTCGGGCCTCGTCCGACGCGTTCGGTTCGCCGGTATCCTTCTTCGATTCTGCGCCAGTGACGTACTCCGTGCCGGTCAGCGGCAACAGATCGCCGGTTTCCGAGGCGTCGATGAAGTATTTCGCCTCGACAACGGTCTCCTGCCGACCGCCGCCGCCGACAACACGAACGGCTCGCACTCGATCGCCGTCCACGTCGGCTCCGACCGGCTCGGTATCGAGCAGCACGGTCAGGAGTCCTTTCTCGATGGCCGGCGCCAACATCGCATCGAGCACGGCCAGGGCAACACGCGGCTCGTGGCAAAGACGCGAGACCGATCCATCCCCTGGGTTCAAATTCGGCCGGGCCTTGGCCTCGGGAGTCAATGCATAGTGACGGCGATAGTGGTCGCGGACGCCTTTGCGGAATCTACGGTAGCTTGTCGGCGAGCCGAACGATTCGATCCAACGATGCTCGTCAGGTGGAACGGCCTGTTGGGTCAACTGCCCTCCGATCCAATCGGTCGGTTCGGTCATCACCACGCGCGCCCCCAGTCGCGTGGCCGCCAACGCCGCGGCACATCCGCCCAGTCCACCGCCGACCACCAGCACATCGGCCGTCAAGCTCCGCAAACGCCCCGTTGCCGCCGCGCCGGATTGGGCCGCTGCCATCATCGCAGGGTACCAACACGCCGCAGCCGACAACCCGCATTGTTCCAGAAAACGTCGTCGATTCATCATCGTTGTGTTCTCCTGTGTGGAACCGAGTACCACTTTATCCGAAACGAGGCCCGAGAACATCTGTCACAAGTCATTTTGTGTCAACTGGTTCGGAGATGAGTGGATGAGAAGTATTCGTCTTCCGCTCAAAAACGGGCGCCCAAAAACGACACGCAAGGTGCCTTTCCTAATGGGATTCCAGTGTGTGTTGTGTCAGTAGAGCAGAGGTGCCATAGACTTCAGCACGATGCAGCGGCAAGGCGCAATTGGCTCGTTTAACCGCAAGCCGGAGGCGTGCGCGCTCCGACAAACGCGCACGCCTCCGGCTTGCGGTTAAACGAAGCCTTTTTCGTTCTGAAGCGGATATCTGCGTTGACAGCCCGCGCAGAGAATTGATCGAACTCAGCGCAGTCGATAGATTGTCCGTTTAAATGCTAAGATCGTCATTGGCGGCAACATCGAAGGTCATGTGACGACAATGACGCTGTACGAGGCGGCCGCAGCGATCTTCATCGCCCAGGCTATCGGCATGGAAATGACCATGATGCACCAGCTCACGATCGCGCTGACCGCCACGCTGGCGGCCATCGGAGCGGCAGGCATCCCGGAGGCCGGCTTGGTGACGATGTTGATCGTCCTGAACGCAGTGGGCCTTCCCGTGGAATACGTGGGTTTGATCCTGAGTGTGGACTGGTTGCTGGACCGTTTCCGAACGGCCGTGAACTGTTTCGGGGACTGTTGCGGCTCGGCAGTTGTCGAAAAGACGATACCGCAGGACGGATAGGTTCGTCGAACGACGTCTTGTGCAACTGCGGGGTCTAGTCGATACGTACGCGGAGGCAATACGATGGCTCGAACGACGACCAAGACTATCGGCAAATGGGCAACGTGGATCATTGCGATCGTGTTCGTCATTTCGTTGGGCGTGTGGTTCCTTGGACGGGATACACTTCCCAGAACCATCCGTATTGCGACGGCTGAAGAAGATGGTCTCTATCACAAGCTCGGCTTGGCGCTGAAATCGCCCATCGAAGAACGAATCCATCGCGACGTCGTTATTGAGTCGACAGAGGGTTCGGTAGACAATATGCGGAAGCTTCGTTCAAGGGAAGTGGATCTGGCCGTGGTTCAAGGTGGTTCGGTCCCTTTGGACGACGTGTCGGTCGTGACTCCACTCTTCCCTGAACTGGTGTTGATCATCGTTCGCAAGGGAAGTGGCATCGAGAAGATTGCCGACCTTGCCAAGCAAAACGTATCGCTGGGTTCCGAAGGATCTGGGAATCGAGTGAGCGCTCTACGTGTACTGAAGCATTTCGAGATTGACGTTGCAGGCTTGGGGCAGAATGACCGGTATTTCGGGCACCTGTTGGACGAGCCCACTTTGGATGCCGCCATCGTCACCGCCGGAATCGGCCACGCGGATTTGGTGGAAGTTTTTAGCACGAACCAGTTTGAGTTGCTGCCGATCGCCGACGCTGAGGCCGTCGACATGCTTCATCCTTACCTGCGGTCCACCGAAGTGCCACGAGGCCTTTTTGCAGAGCACCCTCCAGTCCCCGCAGAGAAAACGCCCACGATCGCTACCACGGCGTACCTGGTGGCTCGAAATGATGCCCCGGACAGTTTAGTCAGCGCCGCTTTGGCCGCGGTACACGAGGAAAGCCTGAGACTAGAGATCCCCACCTTGATCCCACGCCAGGAGGCATCGAGTCGAGTACCGACTCGTTTTCACCCGGTCGCCCAGCGATACTTCAACCCCTCGGACAACATCGGTTACATCACGAAAGTGATGGAGTCGATGGTCGCCACGAAAGAACTGCTGTTTGCCATTGGGGCGGGAATCTACTTGCTCTGGCTGCGGTGGCGGGGACTGAAGAGGAAAGAGGCTCAGGAAGCCATCAGCCATCAGAAAGAACGTCTGGATGTGATGCTTGAAGAAACGCTTTGCATCGAGGAAATCCAAATGCGCACGAATGATGTGGAGGAACTCCGTGCGCTACTGGACGAGGTCACCCGCATCAAGCTCAGGGCGCTCCAGGAATTCACAGAAGAGGAGCTTCGCGGCGATCAGGCTTTCACGATCTTGCAGACGCAGTGCGCAAATCTGATCAACAAATTACAGTTGAAGATCATCTCGCTGGAAGCCAGTTCTCGCTAGTACTCCGGCGGCAGGGCGTGGGCGTCGGTCAGTTTGTCGCCCAAGGTCAACAGCCAGCGTTCGCCGTCGGATTCGATGATCACGTCCGAGCCGTAGACTTCGGCAATCGTGCAGACCAACGGCCCGACTTCGAACACGTCGCCCTGCCGGACTTTATGGACCTTGTCCGTCGTGCGATCCGTGAGCCATACCTCGGGCTGGTTGTTGACAATACTGATAGACGTCAGATAGGTATGATCCGTGGGGTCCGCGATGCCTCCGCCGCCCATGCCGAATATGTTACGTTGGGCGATGATGGCGTAATCCTCCAGCTTGTCCGACGCCAAGCGGTCTGCAACGCGCGGAGAATCGGTTTCTTTGTCTTTCGTTGCTCCGCTTCGTAGACGGAACTCGTCGAAAGCTGTCTGTTGGTCGCTGTCCTTGCTGCGGGCGGCAACGTGGTCCAGGACCAATGCCTCGATCGTCACGGACAAATCCAGTTGACTCCCTTGTGCCAACGGCGTGATATTCAACGAGCGAATCTGGTGCAACAGATCCGTCTGGTAGAAGGCGAACAGGAACATCGTCAGTTGATCGAGCGTCCCGCGCCCTCGGACCGAATACCCCAGCGTATGATAGAGCCCCTTTCGGCCGACGGGTTCGCTGGAGTTGACACTGGGATCTAGCAGCCTCACGTCATTGACCAACTCGACCAGCCATGCCTGATAAAGCGATCGGGCAACTTCCATGTTCCCCGGCAGCGATTGGCCTTCCCAGGTGGCCAACTGCACGCTTGCGTCCCGAACCTTTGCGAGTGCTTTCTCGCGTTTCTTGATGTCGTCGGTCAGCCGTTTAGTCTTCGATCGCGCCTCTTCTAGCGGACTACGCACGGCCGTTTCGAGCAACCATGTACCGCCGAAGTACGTACCTACCACGAGCATTGCGCCCAATAGGACGTACTGCCGGTACTTTGCGGCTTTCGAGTTGCGGTCCGTGGGCGTATTCACGGTGTTTCTTCCTCGGTCACAGAATCACTGGCAGCGACCGTAGCTTCGATGTCGGCTGGCGGCGCGGGACCTGCGGGCAAATGGCTGACGTACGCGTCTTTGCTGCGACGGGCAACAGCTATGGATGCATCGAAGTACCAGGTGTAGTCCCGTTCCAGACGGCGTTCCCTGATCGTCGGGCTGCGAACCCTTCGGTACTGGTCCCGGATCTGTTGTTGCATCTTGATGACAATCTTGGGATCGCGCACCAGACCGTCTATGGCCACCATTCCGCCGCCGGATTGGGAAGGTCGCATCGACATGCGCAGCACAACCGCATCGCGCGGGCCCGGACAGCGGATCGAAAGGTCCCGTAGCTCGTCCAGCCAGTTCAGGTCGCGTTGTGTCCAACTGCCAATGGCATTGATCACTTCGGCCCGCTTGGCGGCCTTTGGGGTAGCTTCCTTCAGTTTCGCAAGCTCCTGCGACAGAGCTTTGTTCTTCTTGTTGATTTCCGGCAGGTCACTCCGCGCATAGAAACCGATCACAAACACGAACATGGCTACGGCGGCCGCACCAAGCAGGCCGACGCGCAAACGACTGACGGGTGGGGGCGGGCGCCGCGGATGAAGGAAATCGACAGCATGTGAACCAGTGGCCTCGTCCAGCAACATGCCAAGTAGCGCAGCAAAGCGGCCCCGGTCTTCCGGCAGTTCGCACTGCGTCCGACCTAGTGCTGCAAAAGGATCGAGAACACGCGCCGTTTTCGACAACTCGTCCGTGATCCGAGTGACCAAGTCCTCGTAGTCGTCCGGACCGCCGAAGATATAGATGCTTTCGATGTCATCGTCGCCGATCTGGTCCCTAGGCACAGCGGCCAGCGTGCGGGTGATCTCGGACAACAGTCGAGCGGTTGTCGCCTGTTCGTCGGATCCCTCGGGCAGGCGAGCGGTGCGGGAAAAAACGACGTCGCCCGCGGCCATCACGTTCAAATCCACTTCGCAACCGATCCGGTTGACCAGCAGACTGACTTCGTCCTTGTCCTCGGTCGCCTTCGAAAATACCGAAGCTGCCGCAAGAGGCCGGAGCAGCAGTCGCTGGGGTTTCAGTCCGGCTGTGGCGCATTGCTGTTGGACGCGATTCAATTCCTCCGGCGAGAGGGCTGCCGTGGTCACGCGATGCTGGTCGTCGTCGGAGTCCGTGCGGACGAAATCAAGTATCCACTGTTCGGAAATCGTCGGTGCCTCGCGCATGGCCACGTTCGCCACCAACTCCGGCAATTCGTTGTCCTTGGCCGGAGGCAACGTGAAATGCAGCAGTTCGATACTGGAACGCGGCACGGAAACCAGCAGCTTTGCGCGCCGTGCTTTGTGCTTGGCCAGTGCGTCAGAAAGTGAACTGCCGAAACTGTATCGAGGTTCGGCCGCGCCCTCGGTAACGTCCACCAAGTGTACCGACGAGGCCGCGCGGACTTTCACCTTCTTGCCGCTGATGCTGGCCAGTACATAGCGGGCTTCGTGAAGGTCCCAGTCTACGGCTAGTACGTGTTTCATGGTCGGTCCGTTACCGTTTCCTAACGTTGGGCACGTTGGAGTTCACGCTTTAGCGTGTCTTCTTCCCACGCTAAAGCGTGAACTCCAACGAAGAATCCAACTGGCGGGCGTAAAGGGGACAGTCCCATTTTCGCTCCGCAGAGCCTCCGCGAAAATCGGGACAGTCC
>JACKQG010001295.1_pt1 | contig 34981 bp, 30 predicted proteins | sample 8237621 | NCBI WGS metagenome assembly JACKQG01 (sample SAMN15677084, study PRJNA649215) | marine metagenome | biome: marine; feature: Black Sea; material: saline water; isolation source: suspended particulate matter (SPM) from the Black Sea western gyre | collected 2013-06-09/2013-06-10 | depth...
GATTTAGGTAATGAACCTTTATGGATTAAAGTGTGGTGGGACCAATAATAGTTCGACTTACAAGATCAAAAAGAGCTGTCCGCCTCAGGTGGATGGCTCTTTTTTTTACAAACTTTTCCTCGGGCGCTTTTGCAACGCGTTCGGTTGTTTACTTAACACGTAATATTATGCTCGAACGCGTTGCAAAAGCGCCCGATTTAGGGTATTTTCTAAAACAAATTAAGTTTCACCAAATAATGCTTAACAACCGAATCAAACCTGGCCTGGTTTGCAGTATCAATAGGTAGTGAAGGTGGTGATTTTACTTTTAACGGATCAACAGGTTTGCCATTTCTATAAAAACGAAAATCGAGATGAGGACCGGTTGACAATCCGGAGGAACCAACATAACCGATTAATTCGCTCTGCTTTACATTTTTCCCAACCTTTATTCCTTTTGCATATCCATTAAGATGCATATAGGTAGTTGAATAAGTGCCGTTATGCTTAATAGTAACATAATTGCCGCCACCCCGCTTTTGATACCCCTTTTTAATTACCGTACCATCGCCTACCGAGTATACCGGAGTACCGGAAGGGGCAGCATAATCAATACCTTGATGTGGCCTGCGTATTTTTAGTACAGGATGTAAACGGCTGTTTGAAAACTTTGAGCTGATGCGTGTGAAGCGCAAAGGAGCTTTAAGGAAAGTGCGTTGCAAACTATTTCCTTTCTCATCAAAATAATCGCCTTTTCCGTTTTGTTCAAAATAAAATGCATAAAGACTATCGCCACCGTGATAAAACATGGTTGCCTTAACATCTGCTAAACCAATGTAGGTGCTGTCGACAGTTTGTTCCTCAAAAATGGCTTTATATGAATCCCCCTTTTGAAGACCGAAAAAGTCGATTGTCCATGCGTAAATTTCCGACAGTTCGTTGGCAAGATTTGGGTCAGAATTATTATCTACCATTGCATTCCATAACGATGAAATAATTTCTCCTGAAGTATGGTTCTCAATATTAACAATCTCTTTTTCTCCAAGTTTAACAACAATTGAATCAAACAAACTATAAAGAACATATTTGGCACGTGAAAGCTCGTAAGCAAAATATAGTGCTTTTTGTAAAGAGTCGTTTGTACAGATTACCGAATAACTATTTCCGGTAACGATTTTCCGTACATCAAATACTTTTTTAGTTTTTCGGGCTATATGATCGATATCGCCATAACTAACTCCGTATTTTAAAAGTATATCAGAGAGGAACTCATTTTTTTTCACCTTGTTGGTGATAACTATTAACGTATCAACATTAATACCATAAGCTATTTTGGGGATGTGTGCGGGCTCATCAATACTAAGTTTATTGTTATTGGAGTTAATACAACCCGAAAATACCGTAATTAGTAATGCAACTATTAAAATATGAGATTTTTGCAAAACCTTTTTTTTCTGCCTGCCCGGCAGGCGGGCATCATTCTTGGTAACAGCGAAGTATCTCTTGATATGTTGTTTATTAAGGTCATGAGATTCTTCAAGGTGTTCAGAATGACATGTTTTAAAAAGTATTGCTTGAGTATTAAATCTAACCATTATTTATAGTAACGTTATTATATTATTAAACTTAGGATTATGTATAATAACTGTAAAATTATTTAGTAGTTACAATTTTACTGTGAGATCGGTATAACAAAAAGGCACCTGCAATTATAAAAGGAATACTAAGGAGTTGTCCCATATTTAGCAGCATATTACTTTCAAAATCGACCTGTGGCATTTTAATAAACTCAATTAAAAATCTTAACGACCACAGTATAATCAAAAAATAGCCAAAAATTGCGCCTAATGGCGGTGATCCGTTATGCTTCCAGTAATATCTATAAAGAAAGACAAACAATAACAAATAGCTGGCTGCTTCATATATTTGAGTTGGATGGTGCGCGATGGTATAACCTTCGCCAAAGTACCTGACAAATAAAAATCCCCATGGCAACGTTGTTGCATCTCCAAAAATCTCAGAATTCATTAAATTTCCCATACGAATTAAAAAACCTGCAAGTGCTGTACCAATCACAACCCTATCCATAACCCACAAATATGGTTTGTGGTATCGTCTTGCGAAAAAATATAGGCCAATAAGAATTCCAACTGCAGCTCCGTGACTTGCTAAACCGCCTTCCCACACTTTTAGTATTTCAATAGGATGTGCAAGAAAATAGTCCGGTTCATAGAACAAACAATGCCCTATTCGTGCACCAACAATTGTAAATATAATCATGTAGGTGGCCATATCGTCAAGAACTTTTATAGGAACACCTTCCTTTTTGAACATTTTTTGCAAAATCAGGTATCCCAATATAAAACCCAGGGCAAAAAATAATCCGTACCATCTAACTGCAAAACCGCCTATTAAGGGTAAAGTATCAGGTAATATAAAAATCTCCGGACGAACATTCCAAACAATATAATTTAACAACATAAAATTTTAAATTTTGGTTAACTAATCAGTTTTGGCAATAAATATTTTATTGAGTAAAAATCAAGAAATAAATACCTATAATCCCCTTCTTGAAGGGGTGCAGGGGTAGGTATATAGTGAAATCTCATTTCTTTCTTGATTTTTCGATCTCGATACTGATTAATTACAATTTTGCGCAAAAGTAAGGAAATGTATAACAATAGATAGATTATGGCATTATTGAAACATTGGTGTCAGTCTGCATCCTTATAACTTGCTTGTTTTGTGTATTCTAACAGCTTCTACTTGAACTCCTTTTTAAGCTGCTTAACCCATTCAGCAATCCTCTTTTCTGACAGATCTGCCTGATTATGATCATCGAGCACGAGCCCAACAAAAGCCCCATCCTTTTCGGCCAGCGAGAAATAATAATTATAACCTTCAACAGGCCATGATCCAACAACTCTGGATTTATCGGGGAGTCGGCAATAAAGTGTTCCCAGGCCATCCACAAAGCTTTCAGGATATTCCATTTGATCGCCTAGTCCATACAATGCTACTTTCCGATCAGAGAAATCGACAACTGACAGGTTATCAACAAATAGCTCCCAATCGTCCTGCATCTCCCCTATTCCCCAGGCCGATGTTCCGAAAATAAGATTATTATATTTCTGTATATCCTCTATTGATGCGTTCTTTAAATCATAAACATCAACTATAGTTCCACCCAAAGCCTTCTTAATTTTCATTGCTGCTTTTTCCGTCATGCCATGTGTTGAGCCATAAAAAAGGCCTATTGCTTCCATAATTTATTATTTAGTTTTGTTTTAAATAAAGTTGCAAAAATAGTTTGTTTTTCTCATCGAACAAAGCTACTTAACGCCTAAAACTAAAAAAGCCCTCCGACAGAGTCGGAAGGCTCAAACCAAATTAATTAATGAAAAAGCTATTTTTTGTCGTTATCCGACTTCTTCTCTTTACAGGCGCCTGGTTGCATCTTAGCGCTAGGGCAAGAGCTTTTTTTTACCTTACAGTCTTTTAGGTCTGTGGCTTCTTTTTCATCTGTTGTCTTTGCTTCTTTAATATTCGCAGTTTTTGTTTTTTTCTTATTCTTATCTTTGTCCTGGTCATTATCAACAATTGTTATTGAATTTGTTGGAGTTACCAACTGTGCAAAACTTGTTGCTGTAATGCTTGCAAAAAATACCAAACTGAATGCGAGGGCTACTACTTTAATCTTCATGATTTAATTTTTAAATAAATATTTAATTATTTTAAACCACAAAACTAAACCGAACACATATAGAAAGCTGTTAACGTCGTGTTAATTACTGTTAACAAAATGTTAATTTTTTTATAATCCATTATTTCAAGGTACTTTTGAAACTGATTTTGGCAATTAACATGAAAAGGAAAACAATACAAATAATAATCTTAATAACTTCTATGTCGTTAGCCGGCATACTACTAACTCAGGTATACTGGGTGAAAACTGCTTTTAAACTAAAGGAAGAACAGTTTGATAATAGTGTGCGTATAGCTCTTAAGAGTGTGATTAACCAATTACTGCAAAACAAAAACGACACCGTATTTCAGGAAAAATTATTAGCCCTTTCCTGCCGAAAAATTAAATTAAGTATTGATGATTATATTGAAGCCCACTTACTTGACTCATTAATGGAAGATGAGCTCGAATGTATGAAAATAAAAACTGGATACTACTATGGTGTTTATAGCAGCTATAACCAAAAGTTTGTGATTGGAAATTATAAAGACCATGAAAATGAATTGATTGAGTCGCAGTATCAGTTTTCTCTTTCAAGTATTTACAAGCCAGGTAAATATTTTCTTAGCATATTATTCACAAACAAAACACATGTCCTTCTTCATCGTATGGGGCTATGGGTTTTCTTATCAATTCTGTTTTTAATTATTCTGATAATTAGTTTTGTATTTGTAATATTTACAATATTTCATCAAAAGAAATTATCTGAAATAAAAACTGATTTCATAAACAATATGACCCATGAGTTTAAAACTCCAATTGCTACTTCATCATTAGCTGCCGAATTGATCCAAAGAGAAGAAGTATTAGTTAATCCGTCCAGAATAAAAAAATATGCTTCGATAATCCTTTATGAAAACAACCGTCTGCAAAACCAGATTGAACAGGTACTCCAGGTAGCCATACTCGAAAGTGGCAATCAGCAATTTAAAATTAAGTCAACCAACATTCACGACCTTCTAAATTCGGTAGCACTTAGTTTCGAGCTAATAATGAGAGAGGGAAAAATAAAACTTGAACTTAAGCAGGATGCCACAAATCCATACATTATGGGAGATAAAGTGCATTTACTAAACATATTTTATAACCTTATCGATAATGCCATAAAATACTCAACTGATAATGCAGTGATTAAAGTATGTACATGGAACGAAAACAACAGCATTGTTATATCGGTTAAAGATAACGGCATTGGAATTAGTAAGGAACATCAGCCCTACATCTTTAAAAATTTGTACCGTGTTCCAACGGGTAACATTCACGAAGTGCGTGGCTTTGGTTTGGGTTTATACTATGTAAAAACAATTGTTGACCAATTTGGCGGCAAAATTAAACTGACAAGTGAACTAGGGGAAGGATCGGATTTTGAATTGTTTTTCCCTTCAATTGTATCAAAAACTTAACAGATGAAAGAAAAAGAAAGCAGTATTAACATATTGTTTGTGGAAGACGACCCTAACCTGAGCATGATACTTAAAGATTATCTGGAAATGACCGGCTATACAGTTGATCATGCTCCCGATGGAGATAAAGGAGTACAACTATTTTCTAAAAACAACTACCAGCTCGTTATTCTCGACATTATGATGCCGAAAAAAGATGGATTTACAGCTGCAAAAGAAATAAGAGATATAAATCAAACAATTCCGATAATTTTCTTAACTGCAAAAAACCTAAAAGAAGACCGTATTAAGGGTTTTCAGTTAGGATGCGATGATTACATAACTAAACCCTTTAGCACCGAAGAACTCAGCTTGCGAATAAAAGCAATACTAAAAAGGTGCGCAACGTATAATCAACTGGGAGCAGACCATGCAAACAAGACAATTACAATTGGAAAATTCATATTCGACAGTGCGAATCTGACTTTAAAATTTGACGATTTGGAACGTACATTAACCCGTAAAGAATCAGGCCTCCTCAAGTTGCTTTACGCGAACAAAAATAATCTACTGCCACGCGAAGTAGCAATGGAAGCTATATGGGGTGAAAATGATTATTTTATTGGCAGAAGTATGGATGTATTTATTGCAAAGCTCCGAAAATATCTAAAACCCGATCCAAATGTGAAGATCACTAATGTTCATGGAATTGGATTTAAACTGGAGGTTACAGAATCAGAATAGTGATAAACTTGTTTAATAATCAATTTTCCGGTAAAGCATTGCTAACTTTAACCCTCTGCCTACCAATAATTTTTGCTTCATTCTGAAGGCTAATGATTAAAAGTTCATAATCATCAATATTATCCGGAGCAGAGACCAACAGATGTTTAGTCTTATCATCGTAGTTAATCGATTTCCAGAATGCTGTGTTAGCAAAGTTGGGTTTATCTGATTTGGTTGGTATCAACAAAAATGGTATAAACTGTATATCCGGTTCCAGCGTATTATATTCAACAAAAACACCACCTTTCGAATGCGGTAAACCAGCAAAGTTTCCAGTGTTGGTAGTGATCATAATAACCCCATTGAACATTTGATTTCCATATGCATAAACATGAGTGGATACCTCTATTTTTTCAATCTCAGTTGGTTGTAGCTCCATCAGCTTGTCGATATCGAAAAAAGGTAGATGATCGACCAGTACCAGAGGATTATCATATTTTAAATTTAGCTGCTCGTCAAAAACAATTAGTTTATAATAATCATCTTTTTTCTGTGCTCGTACAAATGGCACCAATTCATTAAATACTTCCTGCGTAGAAGACATTTGGATATAATCGGCTAATACTATCTGCTTCAGATTATTACCAAATGCCGGGCGTACTGTTATCGGACTTCCAAGGATTTGTTTCCTTCGAATATTAAATATTTTGTTTACCTGATAATTAAAATACAAACTCGTAATCATTTCCTCATACGTAGTATCCGGTAAAAAAGGTGATGGGAACCAAATTGGAGGAGTTGGGCAAAATCCATTATTTATTATTATTTCCGGTTCCGCCTCCTCATAAGAATTTGTCCCCAGATAAACATCCTGTTGATTAAAAAGGAAGTTTAGCGGGATAACAAAGCTCCCATCTTCAGCTGAGCTAACTGCGTGAAATTGAGGCTGGTCGCCCAATACCGAACAATAAAGTAATTTATAGTTCAAAGGTTGCTTATTAATTGGATTAATCAGTTTACCCTGGAGAGTTAATCCGTTTATCTCAGGAACTTCAAAATTCTGATTGTGCGGTTGTGTTTGAACCAATTGAAGCAAGTTCTCGCTGGCCAATGCAAATGCAATATTTATTTGATCGGTGATATCATCACTATGTAACTGGTTCATTGTTACATAGCTATCAATATATAAAGGATTGTCGATGAGATATCCCGGTAATAGACTTAACTCATTATTATTGGTCCCTTCTAAAACAAGTGCAATAGCCAAAGGATATGCCCACGGATCTATTTCTGATAAATCAACCGAAAAATGTTCGCCAGCAACGACCAGACTGTCTGTAAGCTTCGTTTTTGTTTTAACACTTAATGTTAGTTCAATTTCATCAGATTTACGGGAAGTTATTAATTCGATTGGAATTGTATTAAGATGAAGGGAGTGGCTTAGGAGCGTGTCTCCTGAATTTAGATGAACCATTAGTTGAACCTCGTTATCCTTCGCCTTTTTGTAGTTGACCTTGCCAAGCCCGTTGGAATAGTATATTATTTCTGTACCAACAGGTTGTTCATTTACATATAATTCTACTGTCTTCACTTCCTTTATGAGGGACTCCTTGATCTGGAATGCAATATTTCCATCAGGCATCGTGGCAGCACTAATTAGTTCCTCTTTAGCAGGCAAAACACCGGAAGAAAGAGGATGAGCAGGGTTTACAACAGAAATGATAACAGAGGTCATTTGCCACACAGGAAAATTTTCCTGATACCGAGTATAAGCTCTCAGAATATAATACCCTGTATTTGCCTGCTCGGGTATAATTATCTGACCATTAATAACTCCTTTTGCAATGTTGATTTTTTGAGAAACTACTAATTGATTATCATTGCTGAACAATTCAATATACAACACCTTGCTCAGTAAAACGGAAGTATCTGAAGGAACTGTGTAAGAGGCACTAAACCATATTGGTTCACCGGAAATGTACAAACTTCTATCAGTTGCGATTGTGATTTGTTCAAAATTTTGAATTGCATTTTGCGAAAAAACATTTTCATACCGAAACAGTATCAGTATTAAAAATAGAGTCGAATATTTGAGTAAAGATGACATAGAATTGTTGTTAATTTTACCAGAAATCTGGAGGAATTATATTACCACCTTCCAAACGGCAATCAAAGCATACTTCCTGTGCAGCACCTGCTAAGCCTCTATCTGGGATAATTGTTAAATAAATGGGCCAAAATTCTGGATTACTGAAATTAATATATGCTAAGGCCTCAAAATCAGGTTCGCAAATATCATAATAAAAGCGTAACCCCGGGCGCCTTACAAAAATTCGTTTTTCGGTAACTCCTGCAATAGTAAAATAACCTAATACAGGTTCATTAGCATTATTCACATTATGAATATTTCCCACGATTTGAATAGGCTGCTGTGAGTACAGATTTCCCTGTTCAATGTCCTGCTGACGTAACGCATCCCAAAAATTAAAAGCATCTTCCGAAATGGATAACTGTTTAACAAGCAAACTGTACTTAATACTTAACATCTTTGTTTTAGTCGAAATAAAATTTAAAGGAAAATTTATAATTACGGGCGGGTCAAGGTATTCTGTGGAGTAAGTAAAAATTTCATTCACATTGGTTGTACGCCAACAAGTACGTAACGAATCAGGGTCAGGATATGGAATAATCGCCCCATCCCATATATAGTCAATGTCAAATGTGGATTTGTATTCATAAGTATGGGATAATTTCCATAGGTAATAACAAGTGTCCGCTGTGTTGCTATGGTTGTCAATGTAAAACTGATATCCATGCTTTTCTTTTTTGTCGCTTATATACTCAGGGGATTCCAGCAAACCGTATAAAGAGTCAATCGGTGAAGGAGACGTTAATCGGCAAATATCCGATATGTAGTTTCTACCATTGGGTAATAATATATGTAATTGATATGAATTGCCAACATTACCACGAAAAAAACTATCATGCACTTGATATGTTCCTGGTTCCATTTCAATTAAATACGTTTTTATTTGATCTTCATCAGTAATATACAATTCGCCGCCGCTTACTGGTGTCAATTCTAAATTGTTGATTGCACTTGAAACAGATAACTTTACTACTACCGGCTCGTCTCCATTGGTTAGCATCCCATCCACCACAAGAATATTTTCATACTTGGTAATATCCGGCCAGTATTTTTCCACACAAGATGTTATGCTAAATAGTAGAAATAGTATTGCTATTATGTTCTTAATCTGCTTCATTTCCTGTTAAAGTAGTAAGTTAGTCAAAACATGGTTTTCATTTATGGTCATTTACAGTAATGAGGTTCTTTACATATTGAAATATCCTTATCAAACAAATATAGGGATTATCCTATTTAATTCATAGTATATTACTCCCAAAAATCCGGAGGAGTTAATGAACCGCCATCTAAACGGCAATCGAAACAAGATTCCTTGATGCCTAATGCCATACCAGCGTCCTGAACATAAGTAATATAGATCGGCCACAACTCTTCAGGCTCGAACCTTAAAAAACGCATTCCTTCATAATCCGGAGCACACTCACCATGGTAGAAAACTAACGGTGGATGGTTTAAATAGATGCGTTTTTCAGTAACACCGGCAACCGTAAAATAGCCTAATACCGGTTCTTCAGTATTAGCTACATTTTGTACATTACCTCTAATCTGGATAGGCTGTTGTGAATAAAGGTTTCCTTGATCAATATTTTGTTGCTGTAAAGCATTCCAAAAATCAAATGCTCTTTTAGATATGTATAACTGTTTAACAAGCAAGCTGTACCTAATGCTTAACATCTTTGTTTCGGTTGAAACATAATTTAAAGGAAAACGTGTAATTACAGGCTTATCAAGGTATTTTGTAGTGAATGTGAAAATTTCATTCACCTCTGTTGTTCGCCAGCATGTACGGAGCGAATCAGGATTAGGATAGGGAATAAACGCACCTTCCCATGTATAATCAAGAGTAAAAGAAGCGCGATATTTATAAGTTTGAGTTAGTCTCCATAGGTAAAAAGAAGTGTCGTTGTTGCTATGGTTGTCGATATAAAACTGAATTCCATGCAAATCGTGATAGCTGTTTGGATTTGCGAAAGATTCAATATTTCCGTAAACTGAATCGATAGGCGAAGGTGCTGACAACGAACAAATATCTGAAACGTAGTTTTGTCCGTTTGGTAAAGATATGTGTAACTGATATGAACTACCAACTTCTCCGCTGAACGATTCATCCTCCACCTGATATGTACCTGGTTCTATTTCAGTCAACGATATTTCCTCATGATTTTCATCGGTTATATATAATTCACCACCTGTTAACGGGATCAAAGCACCATTGTTAATTGCGCTTGAAACAGATAATCGAACAATAACAGGGTCGTTTCCATTGGTAAGCAGCCCATCTACTACCAGCACATTTTCATACTTTTTAATATCCGGCCAATATTTATCTATACATGAGCTCATGCCCCAGACCAAACATAATATTATTATGATGTTCCTAATCTGCATAATTCCCAAGTTTAAAGTCGTAAGTAATTGAAAATATCTGTGTTCCGAAAATTGACATCTTATACCCGTTAATCTTACCGTCTTCCGATTTAAAATAAACCGAATATGCATTTTTTCTTCCTGTTAGGTTATAAACCGAAAAAATAAAATTTCCGTGCGCCAGTTTTTTTGATAAGAGGTTTCCTTCAATTTTTAAAGCAAGGTCTATTCTAAAATAATCAGGAATCCGGTATTCATTACGTTGACTGTAGTGTAGTATTTTCTGACCGTCGAGGTAATAAATTGCCGTGGGATATGTTATTGGCCTACCTGATGAATAAATAAGGTTTCCAGATAGAATAAATCTTCTGGACACTTTGAAATTAGCTACCACGTTTAATGTATGCGGATGTTCGTAATTTGATGAATACCGCTGTCCGAAATTGATAATTTCGCCGGTTATTTTATTATCCACAAGTACTGATGAATTAGAATAGGTGTAGTTAATCCATCCGTTTAGCTTTCCAAAAGGCTTTTTGATCATCATTTCAATCCCATAAGCATTGAGTTTCCCTTGCAGCACGTCCCACTCAACTATTTTACTGGTTAGCAGGTTGGCACCATCTTTATATTCTACCAAATTGTTTACAATCTTATAATACCCTTCAACTGAGCCTTCAAAGTTTTTTCCAAAGTTGGCATACACACCTGCTGAAAATTGATCACCAATCATGGGCTTAATATTATAATCAGCCAATTTCCAAGTATCGGTAGGTGAAAGAGCAATAGTGTTGCTCAACATAAAAATATATTGATGTAAACGATTATATCCGGCCTTTAACGAAAGATTTGGATTAAGTATAAATATTGCTGATAATCGATAATCGAGTCCCCCATATGTTTTTATCGGTTTGTTATTGCCAAAATGAATCGTATCTACAATGGTGGTTGGAGATAAAGGCGCATTGGGTAAATAGTTATAAACCGTTTGAGGACCAAGATAAGAATACAGATTATAGCGTAATCCACCAAGCAGAGTAACTAATGGGGAAATTTTCCATTCATCACTTAGGTATAGTGCTGATTCGATTGCTTTCTCGGTGCCAAAATCTATGGGTGTTACTATCGATAGGTCGTTAAGAGGTAAATGTGCTCCTCGATCCAGCATGTACAGAATGCCCGAAACTCCTGTATTAATGGTATGTTTATCATTTGGTCGCAAGTGTAGATCAAGATTCACCTCATTATGGTTTAGCCTGTAATTTTGTTTGTAAGCTGCAATTTCCAGTTCCGAATTCTGCTCTTCAAATTCATAATCGGAGTATACAAACCGTAGATTTAGATCGTGTTTATGCTTGAAACCATGAAGCCAATCAATCGATGCACCCTGATTTTTAAATTCATAATTTGTGCTGTTAGCTAGTTTTATACGGTCTTCGCTATAATAACCAAACAGTTTTAGCTTATTTTTTGTGTTTATCCTTGCATCAAAGCCCAGCACTACATCACCGAAGTAAGCTTTTGAATCTCTTATTTCGGGGTCTTTTACCATCTGTAATACCCAATCAGAATACGTGGATCTAATTCCGGCAATATAGCTTACTTTATTTTTTAGTATAGGACCTTCAACCATCAATCTCGCTGTAATCGGACTGATGCCGCCACGAGCCGAAAACTGTTCCATATTTCCTGTTTTTGTGGTAATATCAAAAATCGAACTCAATCTTCCGCCAAAGCGCGCCGGGATACTGCCTTTATACAGAGTGAAATTATCGATAATATCAGGATTGAAAGCGGAAAAGAATCCGAACAAATGTGAAGTGTTATACACCGGTGTGTTTTCAATATAAAAGAGGTTTTGATCAGCAGAACTTCCCCTGACGTTGAAACCTGCAGCGCCCTCTCCAATAGTATTAACCCCGGGAAGAAGGAGTGCAACTTTTATAATATCCTGTTCTCCCAGCACTACAGGAATTTCCTTGATCATCTTGCCCGATATTTTTTCAAACCCCATTTGGGTTCCTCTTATATTATCATTTTGAGAAGATTTTACTTCTACCTCCTGTAACAGATATAGATTTTGATCCAGAGTCAAATTTAAAGTCCCAGAAGATTGCATGTCTATTTTCACCATGCGCTCGATGCTTTCCAGGCTTCTAAATGTAAGAGTGTATTTTTCAGGTAACAATTCCAATTGATAATAGCCGTTCTCATCAGTTGCTGTTCCCGTTTTTAATTCGTTTACATAAATGGTTCCTCCAATTATGGGCTGACCATCGAATGCATTTGTTACTATTCCCGACAGCTTGCATTTTTTTTGTTGCTTTCGACGATCGCGATTGCCAATCACAATTGTTTTAGCAACATAAACATTACTTGTTGTCAGCTGGCCATCACTACTTTTTTGCTGAAACATCTGTTGATCTGCCAAAGCTTTGGCATCCACACGGTTAAAAAACCCAACAGGAAGTTGTGTTTTAATTGATATTCCTTCGGTTATAAAAAATGTACTGTGTCCATCAGTGGCTACATGAAAACCGAGAGGTTCCAGGTTCATTTTCAATACTGTTATTAACGATAACGAATCTGAGGCTATTTCCATCCTAAACTCAGGCATTGAATCAGCTTGTACGTAATATTTTACGATAAGAACCTCAGTTGTATGATCCATGAATTCGATCCAGGTGCTGTTATTTAAGGATGCGGGAACAGTATATTTCTCGGCTTGCCCAAAGGATGTGATAGGCCATAACAGGTTAATTATCAAAAATAAACATATATGGAATCTAACTTTACTCATCTGCTTTTTCCTGTTGTTGATTATAAAAATCCATGAGTTGTTCCAGTTGCTCGGGTGTAGCTTTTAATAGGTTTATTTTATGCTGCCTGAGGTAGGTCGATATTTCTTTTCGTGCTGCGGGAAATGTTTTTAGAAAGGTTTTCTCTGAATAAATCTTCACTATAGTGTTTTCTGACGCCAGAAATAGAGATCCTTTTGTGCTGCTAAATTTGCCCATAGGATTTCTTTGATTGTATCGACTAATGAATTCTTTATTGTAAGCTATCAACATTCGATACTTGCCTTTATTAACAGCCATCATGTATGGATATTTGCTTTGAAGACCTAATTTTGCCGGAACTACGAAAAAGTAATTGGTTAGTAAAAACGAATCAATCAGCACATCGCTAAGGCCAATATATAATCTTGCACCATCGGGTGAAGTGTGTAGCAAAATCAATTGCTGGTGTGCAATGTCATAATTCAGGTTAACTCCATGAAATGAAAATCCTCTGGTAAAAACTGTACCCTTTTCAAATTCCGCAGAAAACAAAAAAGGATTGCCTGAAGCCAGTCGGTTGGGTTGATAGTAAACTGATCCGTTAACCAATAAATCGCTCGATCCATATATCTTTTGTGTTGAGTCGATAAATGAATGAATGTTATGATTTACATTTTGCGATTGACCGTTTAGGGTCAAAAGTAGGCTTGGAAGGCAAACTATCATGATGAATAAACCTTTACGAGAAGGTATAATCAATTTTGCTGATATGAGCATATTAATCTGCTTTAAAGGTGATTACAATTAATCACCAGTTAATTCAAAAATATTTAGTTGAGGTAAACGATTGCCTGTATCAGTCATGCTTTATCTCGCCTTTGAGGGATTATTGAGTACCTTTAATAATAAATTTTGTCAAATTTAGTAACTTTCGTATACATTTAGGTCTTTTTAAAAAGTTTGTTTAGGAAAAAATTATTAGAGAATAGAGGTTGTGTTTTCTACAACAAAAAGTTGTTATTGTTTAATAATTTTCCTTATTCTACTTAAACTTTCGGGAGTAATGCCCAGGTATGACGCAAGATACTTCTGAGGAATTTGCTGTATCAGGTTATTATCATTTTTCAGCAATTCATTATAGTGATCCTCAGCAGTTTTGCTGTGCATTTGTAGTTCTTTCATTTCGCGCTGAACATACAACATTTCCAGCATTCTACGTCCAATCCGGTCGGCAATAGCCGACTCATCATAAAGGCTTTGCATATCATTATACGATATCCTGAAAACTTTTACATCACTTAAAGCCTCAACATTTACCAGTGAAGGTGTGCGGGTGATAAAAGAAGCGTACGAGTTAAAAACAGAAACAGGGAAATTAAATCTGAGCGTATATTCCTTATCATTCTGAAACTGAAAAATACGAGTTACGCCTTCAACCATAAAATACATGAAATTTTCAACTTCACCGGTTCGCAAGAGAAGTTCATTTTTTTGATATTCCTTGTAGGTCAGCCGCTTATCAAAAAGTTGCCATTCCTCATCTGAATTAGGGACTATGCTATTGATAAAACCACGAATTTTTTCCAAGTACAATTTTTTCATTTTGCGTTTACGCAAGAATTTGAGATAGTCAAATATATGAAAAAAACTAGTGTTCATGGGAGTATTGTTGTCCATATCGGCCATCCCTGCAGCAAGCCAGGCTTCATCACCCTTGGTATTTATAGCGTACATGGCAATGCCGGCGACACTATTTTGTACAATAGCATCCTTAAGGATTTCATCTACTTTCTGCGAAAAAGTGCTATCAGTCACAATGATATCTTCGATAGTTTTTTTGCAGGAATTGGTTAAAAGCGCACAGCTTAAAAAAAAGCTAAAGGCAATAAATAAGGTAATTTTTTCATTTTTTTGAGATTATGTATGATTAATTAACTGCATCAAAACTAATTCATAAAACTCCATTTCCTCTTAACATATGTTAAGAACGTATGAATTATTATTAAAGTGATAAAGCATCAATCTCCACTATTTGGCTATTTTTCATTTACAAAGTTAGTATTATCGGATATTTTTCATTTTCGTATGCTTTTTTCCAAACGTAATATAATGACACTTTAAAATAAACTGGTGTGTGCACTTAAGACATACGTTTAACACACAGAAAATGTGTGTTTTATGAAATATAATTATGATTTATTATTACTACCATATTCTAATAATCTCATTATGAATCTGATAGTAATATCAAGGCCATTTCAATTTACTTAAAATATTAATAATAATCTATATTTCAATATATTAACAAGATGTTGTATGTGCATACCCCAGTAAAATAATTTTCTCCTTACACTTTTTTCTTCGTTTATCAATTATCTAAATCAGAGATAAAAACTTATTTATTTTCATTACTTTTGTAAAAACAAAAAAAATGAATACTGAGAAGTTCGTATATTGGCAAGAAGAAAACGTATGGCTTGGATACATGAAAGAGTATCCTGATTATTGGACACAGGGAGAAACATTCGAAGAATTAAAAGATAACCTTAAGGATATTTTTTCAGAAATTATTAGTGGCTCTATCCCAAACATCCGCAAAACAGGCGAACTTGAAATAGCATAAAGCAGTAGCCATAATTATTTATTCTGTTTTAATGAAACGTAGAGATTTGATCAAGAAGCTTGAAGAAGCCAATTGCACACTTATTAGGCATGGAGGAAAACATGACTGGTATAGAAACCAAACAACCAAAATATCTCAACCGATTCCTCGCCATAAAGAGATTAATGAGCATCTTGCAAATCGGATTTTAATAATGCTCTTGGCTGAATAACCAGACTAATAATACAGCCTTTTTTTGACTTTACACTTTCAAATTGATGACAAAAAAAATAAAAAAATGTTTAAAAAAGAAGTTTACACAGATAGAAGAAACAAATTAAGAGGTGAAATAGGATCGGGCATTGCCTTGTTTTTAGGAAACGTTGAAGCACCATTTAACTACCTTGCCAACACTTATCATTTTCGTCAGGATAGCCATTTTCTTTACTTTTTTGGATTACAAAATCCGGGATTTGCAGGAGTAATTGATTTCGATAATGGCAAGGATTATATTTTTGGTAACGATTTCGACATTGATGATATAATATGGATGGGTGTTCAGCCTAAAGTTACTGACCTCGCCGCAAAAGCAGGTGTTGAAAATACTGCCCCATACGCAGATCTTGCAAAATTATTGGCAAATGCAAAATACGAAGGTCGTCAAATTCACTATCTCCCACCCTACCGCGGAGAAACGACCATAGAGTTTTCAGCCCTGCTTGGCATTTCAAATGCTGATGTTAAGCCGGGTGCGTCTGTAGAGCTCATTAAAGGTGTTGTGAAACTAAAAGAAATTAAAAGCGAAGAAGAAATTGCCGAAATTGAAAAGGCAGTTGATATTGCCTATGAAATGCATACTACTGCTATGAAAATGGCCATACCCGGAATAGTTGAACAGGAAATAGCAGGAACTATTGAAGGCATATCGCTTGCGCTTGGCGGACCGGTTTCATTCCCGATTATCCTTAGTCAGAACGGACAAACACTTCATAATCATTATCATGGCAATGTGTTGAAAGTTGGTCGTATGATGGTTACTGATGGTGGTGCCGAAACTCGGGAATGCTATTCGAGCGATATAACACGTACTGTGCCAGTTGGCGGAAAATTTAACGAGCGTCAGGCTGAAATATATCAAATTGTATTGGATGCAAATATGGGTGCTATTGAAGCCATTAAACCCGGAATTAAATACCGTGAAGTACATTTTCTAGTTGCCCGAATAATTGTTGACGGACTTAAAAAAGCAGGCCTGATGAAAGGTGACACTAATGCCGCTGTTGATGCCGGAGCACATACTCTTTTTATGCCTCACGGATTAGGCCATATGATGGGAATGGATGTTCACGACATGGAAAGCCTAGGTGAAAATTATGTCGGTTATGATGAAAACACGCAACGAGCTACCGAGTTTGGCACAGCATACTTAAGACTTGGTAAAGAACTTAAACCCGGCTTTGTGCTAACTGTAGAACCTGGAATTTATTTTATCCCTGATCTTATAGATCAATTCTGGAATGAAGGCAAATACCTGCACTTCATCAACTACGACAAAGTAGAAACTTATAAAGATTTTGGTGGAATCCGTATTGAAGATGATATATTAGTAACTGAAACTGGGTACCGTGTGCTCGGCAAACCTATTCCAAAAACCATTGAGGAAGTTGAAACTTTAATGGCTGAGGGGAGATAATGGATAAAGGACATCTATTGTGATGCCATCGCAAAACTTACCCGCCATATCGACTGCAGGGAGATATGCCAGTAGTAGGATTAAAATTTATTAACCTTCGCCTTTATAAAATCGAAAAACAATCTCACTCCTACACCGGTTCCACCAACAGGACGATATGAGTTCGCCTTGTTTAAAAATGAAGGTGCTGCAATGTCTAAATGTATATATGGATAATCGGTAAAATGTTCGAGAAACTTAGCAGCTGTAATCGCCCCGGCATCAACACCGCCGATATTTTTCATATCAGCAATTTCCGATTTTAGCTGTTCGGAATATTCGTCCCACATAGGGAACTCAACAATTCGCTCAAATACATTATCACCCGCGATTTTAAGCTTTTCAAACTCCCCTCCAGATTTTACCTTCATTCCTACCATTCCCAACGGACCTATTGCCCTTGCGGCAGCTCCTGTTAGAGTAGCAATATCGATTACCAATTCAGGCTCATATCTTTTAGCATAGCTAAGCGCATCTGCAAGTATCATGCGTCCTTCTGCATCGGTATTCAACACCTCAACGGTTGAGCCATCATGCATTGTTACAATATCGCCGGGAGTATAAGCATTGCCATCGGGGCGGTTATCGGTGGCAGGGATTAAACCAATTACATATACCGGAAGATTCGATTTGGCTATGGCGTACATTGCTCCTGCAACTGCAGCTGCGCCAGCCATATCACTTTTCATGGTATCCATAAAATTTGAAGGTTTTAGACTTAGTCCGCCGGTATCGTAAACAATTCCCTTGCCTACAAAAATGTATGGCTTACTATTTATGCTGTTTTTTGGTTTCCATTCAAAAATTGAAAAAGTTGGTGGATCAATACTTCCGCGGTTCACAGCAAGCAATCCTCCCATTTTCAGGCTTTCTATCTTCTTTTTGTTAAAAACTTCAACTTTTGCACCTGATGACTGTCCAAGTAACTTAATCTCTTCCGACAACTGAATAGCCGTCATATACGAATCAGGTTCGTTAACATAATCCCTTGAATAGTAAACTGCTTCAGTTACAATTTGAAACTCATTAATATCGTGCTCAGTAATTTCGGGAGAATAAATTTCAATTTTATTAAGGCTATTTGGCTTTTTATGTTCTCCTGTTTTATACTTTAAAAACTGATAATTACTCAATACCATACCTTCAGTAAAGGCTAATGTTTCTTCTTTGGAAAAGTGTACCGCATAAACGACAATACGTTTTATTTTAGCTTTATTCACCAAGCCTAGGATTGTACTACCTGATTTTCTATAAGCCTCAAGTTTTTTACTTCTGGTTCCTTTGGTATCACAGTAAACAACATAAGTGTGCGTTTTAAACTTATTTACTTCGATTATGTTATTTTTACCTCTGTGCTCTTTTTTAATATACTTTAGTTCAAGGTCGCTCAAATCCAAACCAATAAGGTCTGAACTATTTTTTACCAAAATAACAGTATCAACAGTAGCAGGTTTCCTGTGCGCTTTTTTTATTATGGTATTCATTAATTTGATTTTTAGATTTTTGCAAATATACTGTTTGTATTTGAGAAATTAAACCCAAACTGAAGTTGGGATTTGCCTTGACTGGGATTTTTAGGCAACATAGCTACCCAGCAATAATATACTCCTTTACTTTGTTGATAATCAATTGAGTGGCTCCTGCATTTTCACGAACATATCTTTTGGCAGTAGATGCACATTCTTTGTAGGCATTTTCGTTAGTCATTAATTTATCAAAAACTGCTAAACATTCTTTAGAATTATTAATCGGAAATCCTCCACCATTTTCCTTTAATTCAACAGCTTCGTGAAAACGCTTGTAATTTGGACCAAATATAACAGGAACACCATATGTTGTGGCCTCCAATAAGTTATGTATACCAACGCCAAAGCCACCACCTATAAAAGCAATATCAGCATAGCGATATAACATTGATAACATACCAATGCTGTCAATAATCAGTACTTTCCTTTGCTCAAAATTATATGTGGAAGCATTGGAATACAAAACAGGATTATAATTTTCAAACCTGTTGAGAATAGCATCAATATGCTCCTTATTTATTAAATGCGGCGCGATTATTAGCTTGAAGTCAATCTTGGAATTAAGAATCAGTTCATGTATAATCTTTTCGTCGGGTTGCCATGTGCTTCCTGCTATCAATAAACTGGATGCTCCCTTAAATTGTTCAATAACAGGATAGGAAACAAGTTGGTCAGGTAATTGAAGCACTCTGTCGAAACGGGTATCACCACTAACTTTGGCATGATAAATACCGATACTATCAAGCAGATCAATTGATTCTTCATTCTGAACAAATAGATGTGTTGCCTTATTTATCTGCCTGACATACCATTTCCCCCATGGTTTGAAAAAATGTTGCGATGGGCGGAAAATTACTGAGACAAAAATCAAAGGAATTTTCTGGCGATAAAGTTCATCGATATAATTAAACCAAAACTCATATTTAACAAATATCACCAGTTTCGGATTTATATAACTTACAAACTGTCGTGCATTTTTTATGGTATCAATTGGGAGATAGTAAACATTATCGGCATATTCATAATTTTTACGAACCTCATATCCGGAGGGGGAAAAAAAAGTAAGCACTATTCTATGGTCGGGATAGGTTGCTCGCAGCATTTCAATTACAGGTCGGCCTTGTTCAAATTCGCCCAGGCTTGCACAATGAACCCAAATATTCTGATTACCTGATGTTTGCTCATCCTTAATTTGAGAGAAAAGATCTTTTCGGCCATCAACCCATTGCCTGGCTTTTGGATTAAAAACTGAAGCTACCCTAATGACCTTAGAATAGAGGAAAATGAAGATGTTATAGAGTACTTTCATTTAATTAAGTTCATCTCCTTAAGTAATAAATATCAAATTACAAGCACCAAAATCCAGATAAATCTCAATGACCAAAAAATTAATATTCAAAACTGTTTTCAAAATTGATTATTAATTTTTGGATCTATTTGATATTTGTTTTTTGATATTTGGTGCTTCATTTCAGCAATTACTTAACCTCAAAGTAAATACTTAGTTATAATAGAACTTATCGGGTGCCCTTTTATAAATTGGCAGCATCCACCCGATTTTTATACCAATGAAATAATCAAAATATTTGTTGTCATCCTGTTTCATTGTACTGAAATTCCAGTCGCGGAGACTTTGTGTGAATGCCTGATGAAACTCAAACCCTGCATAGAAATTAGTATAGCGGGAATTATCCATATAGAACCATCCAATAAACTGGTTTAACGAAAAACCGCCCGTTAACATATCATAACCGAGTGCATAATCGTCAGAAATTTGAGGAGCCGTCCTGTGCTGATTATCAATTTTCATTCGATGTACGAGAGAGCCCACACCCGCTGTAATCATCAGCCCCGAGTTAGGGTTTGGATTTAATACCGGCAGAATCTTTCCAAAACTAAAATTTACATTGTACCCTCTTTCATACAATGCGTATAAAGCATAAGTTCCGTTACCATCTATTATAAAACCATCCTGTGTTTCCACCATCCACAAAATTGAATCTGCATTTTTGATATCGCTTCCAAAAATAAAGTTTCCGTCGAGCGAGAAAATAAAGTTTTTAGATGTATGGTACTTTAGGCCAATGCCAATTGTTGAATTATCGCCGTACCTCTTCGCAATATCGCCTCCGGGAAACTGGAAGGAATAAGAAACATGCGGAATAAATGCAGGCACAACCGAATCTCTAACATTTACCTGTGCCTTTAAAGATATCAAAGCAAAAGAAACTAATACTAAAAGCAGTACTCTTTTATGCATATAAGAATTGGATATTGATTTGAAGCAAAGATACGGGATTTATTTTAGGTTTTAGATGTGTTGTTTTGGGGTATTAATGCCATTTTTCAACTTTTTACTTTCAACTTTTTACTATTACCAATCATCTTAACTATATTTGCATATTCTTGTAAAACAGTTAACAATAAAATTTATGATTAAACACAATATGGTTGATCTGGTTAGTCAATACAGTAAAATAAAAGGGGAAATCGACAACGCAATAATGAATGTAATTGCTGAAGCATCATTCATAAATGGTCCGGCTGTTAAAACATTTCAAAAGAGTTTTGAAGAATACTTAAATGTAAAGCATGTAATCCCTTGTGCCAACGGAACTGATGCCTTGCAGGTTGCCTTGATGGCTCTTGATCTGAAACCCGACGATGAGATAATAACAACTTCTTTTACATTTATTGCTACAGTTGAAGTTATTGGCTTGCTGAAATTAACCCCCGTACTAGTTGATGTTCACCCCGACACTTTTAATATTGATCCGGAGGCTGTGGAACGTGCTATAACTGCAAAAACTAAAGCTATCATTCCAGTTCATCTTTTCGGACAAAGTGCTGATATACATGCAATAATAAAAATCGCACAAAAACACAATCTTTATATTATTGAAGATACCGCTCAGGCCATAGGGGCTGATTTTACCTGTCCGGAAACGGGTAAAACTAAAAAAATTGGCACTTTCGGCCACATCGGCTGCACATCTTTCTTCCCATCGAAAAATCTGGGGGCGTTTGGTGATGGAGGTGCTATATTTACAAACAATGATGATCTTGCCGAAAAAATGAAAATGATAGTAAACCATGGCATGACTGTAAGATATTACCATGATGAGATAGGAGTAAACTCTCGTCTCGACAGTATTCAGGCTGCCATACTTGACATCAAACTCGAATATTTGGATGATTACACAAAAGCACGTCAGGAGGCAGCAGCGTATTATAATAATGCATTTGCAGATCATCCTAAAATTACAACACCGGTAACTGGTGCTTCTACTACTCATGTTTTCCATCAATATACGCTGGTACTAAACGACGTTGACCGGGAAGGATTGATGCAGCACCTTGCAGACAAAGGTATTGCTTCGGCAATTTACTACCCTGTTCCATTACATCTTCAAAAAGCTTATCTGGATCCACGTTATAAGGAAGGTGATTTCCCTATTACAGAAAGGCTTAGCAAATCGGTAATATCTTTGCCTATTCATACAGAACTCACTCCTGAAATTCAGAAAGAAATAACTGATGCTGTTTTGGAGTTTGTTGACAAATAAGATTATTGAATATGAAAAAGAATTATTTCGCCCACGAAACTGCTGTTATTGACGAAGGTTGCAGTATAGCCAATGGCACTAGTATATGGCATTTTTCTCACATAATGAGTGGTTGCACAATTGGCGAAAATTGTAATATCGGGCAAAATGTAGTGGTATCGCCAGATGTTGTTCTTGGGAAAAATGTTAAAGTCCAAAACAACGTGTCGATTTATACAGGTGTTATTTGCGAAGATGATGTTTTTTTAGGTCCATCAATGGTGTTTACTAATGTAACAAACCCACGCAGCGCAGTAATCCGCAGAGGACAATATACACGCACTTTGGTAAAAAAAGGAGCAAGTATTGGTGCCAATGCAACAATTGTATGTGGTTATGATATTGGTGAATACGCTTTTATTGGTGCAGGCGCTGTTGTAACTAAAGAAGTACCGCCATATGCGTTAGTAATTGGAAATCCTGCCCGTCGTGTTGGCTGGATGAGTGAATATGGCCACAAGCTTAGTTTTAATGACGAAGGAATAGCCATATGCCCTGAAGGCAAAGATAAATACAAGATTAAAAACGGGTTAGTTATTAAATTGGCAATATTATAAGAGGCGAATTCTTACAGCGTTAATATTTCTACCCACCGGTAGTACCCGCCGCTAAATGGATTTTCTCTGACGACCACGTATCGCCTTAATTAATCGGTGGTGCAACGAAAAGAAAACTCCTAGCGGGTTGAGAAATAGCATAGTCAATCTTTTTCGACCCGCTAAGTTCAAGGCAACTTAGCGGGTCTGTGAAAGACTTTACAAATAATTTAGGTTAGTATATAAACTTTATATTTTATTCCAATTGTTGATGATTGGAAATTTTCTATATTTTTATGGTTCCTTAAAAAAACCAAAATATCATGAAAATATTAGTTACAGGAGGAACAGGTTATATCGGTTCACATACGGTTGTGGAACTTCAAACCAAAGGGCATGAAGTTATAATTGTTGACAATCTCAGTAATTCAAGTGCTGAAATTGCTGACAAAATTGCATTGATTACGGGTGTTAAACCCCGCCTTGAAATATTCGACCTAACTGACGGTAATCGAACATCCGACTTTTTTGAACGTAATAATGATATTGCAGGTGTTATTCATTTTGCAGCTTTTAAAGCCGTTGGTGAATCGGTGCAGAAACCCCTTTTATATTATCAAAACAACCTGACTTCACTTATAAATATACTGCAGGGAATGAACGACAACGGAATACAAAATATAGTATTCTCATCATCTTGTACTGTTTACGGTCAGCCTGATGAACTGCCGGTTTCGGAAAGCGCACCGATTAAGATTGCCGAATCACCTTATGGTAACACAAAACAAATTTCTGAAGAAATAATTAAAGACACAATTAATACGAGTGATCTTCATGCTATTGCATTGCGTTATTTTAACCCAATTGGTGCACATGAAACGGCGCTAATTGGTGAGTTACCCATTGGCGTTCCGAATAACCTGGTACCATTTATCACGCAAACTGCGATTGGTATCCGCGATTATCTTAGCGTTTTTGGTGACACTTATCCTACACCAGATGGAACCGCCATAAGAGACTATATTCACGTTGTTGATCTTGCAAAAGCACATGTTATTGCCGTTGACCGTATGTTAAACGACAAAATGAAAACCGATTTTGAAGTGTTTAACCTTGGAACCGGCTTTGGTTATTCGGTGCTGGAAGTAATTAATTCATTTGAAAAAGTTACAGGATTAAAGCTGAACTATAAAATTGTTGACCGTCGGGAAGGTGATATTACTCAGGTTTGGGCAGATCCGGAATATTCAAACAAAGAGCTTGGCTGGAAAGCAGAAAAAGGTATTGATGAAATGAATTTATCTGCATGGAAATGGGAAATGGCATACCAGGAAAGTAAAAAGTAATTACGGCAATGTTATCAAAAATAAATTAATGAAACTAATAATTGCAGAATGAAAAAAATACTCATCACCGGAGCAGCCGGTTTTATCGGCTCACATGTTGCACGATTATTTGTCAAAAAATATCCCGATTATCAAATTTATAACCTTGATAAACTCACCTATGCCGGCAACCTTGAGAACCTAATAGACATTCATAATGAACCGAACTATAAGTTTATACTTGGCGATATTGTAGATGGTGATTTCATCATAAATCTTTTTAAAGAATATCAGTTTGACGGCGTTATCCACCTCGCCGCCGAATCGCATGTTGATAGGTCGATCGAAAATCCCATGGAATTTATTATGACCAACATCATAGGAACAGTAAACCTATTAAACGCAGCACGGCATATATGGGAAGGAAAATATAATGACAAACTATTCTATCATGTTTCTACCGATGAGGTTTATGGATCTTTAGGTAAGGAGGGGTTCTTCTATGAAGATACGGCATATGATCCACATAGCCCCTATTCTGCATCAAAAGCCAGCTCCGATCATCTTGTGAGAGCCTACCATGATACTTATGGATTACCGATTATTATTTCTAACTGCTCAAACAACTACGGCCCGAATCAATTTCCTGAAAAACTGATCCCATTATTTATAAATAATATTCGAAACAACAAACTACTTCCTGTTTACGGTAAAGGGGAAAATGTACGCGACTGGCTTTATGTTATCGACCATGCCTCTGCAATCGACGTAATTTACCACAATGGTAATATAGGAGAGACTTTCAATATTGGCGGCCATAACGAATGGACAAATATTGATTTGATTAAAGTTGTTTGTAAAGTAATGGATGATAAACTTAGTCGTGAACCGGGAACATCCGAAAAACTAATAACATATGTTACCGACCGGGCCGGCCATGATCTTCGTTATGCCATCGACTCAACAAAACTTCAAAATGAACTGGGATGGAAACCTTCTTTACAATTTGAAGAAGGAATAGAACTTACTATCGACTGGTACCTAAATAATCAACAATGGTTGGATAATCTTACTAAAGCGAGGTATTAAATTGGTAGTAACTAATCAGTATTGGTTATGAAAGGTGCTTTTAAACGAAAAGAAATAAAAGATGACTTTGATTGCCAGGGTATGGCTATCTAAAAGCAGCCATTAACAGTTCAAGATCCTGAGAAGGAATTCTAAACATATCACCTATGTAATTATTTGTAAGGATTCCATTGTAGATATAAACCCCTTTTCGGAAACCTTTGTCTTGTTTTATCATTCTTTCGATGCCACCAAAATCAGAAATTCGCATAAGCATTGGAGCAAGAATGTTGCTTAGCGAATAAGAAGCTGTATTTGGCACACAAGAGGCAATATTAGGCACACAATAATGTGTTACACCATGCACCTTATAAATAGGATTGTGGTGAGTAGTAGCTTTCGATGTTTCAAAACAACCTCCCTGATCAATACTAACATCAACTATTATTGAGCCTGGTTCCATGTTTCGAACCATTTCATCGGTAATCACACAAGGTGATATTCCATTTGATGTAAATTTTGCAGAAATAACAACATCAGCTTTTTTTAATGCATTCTTCAGCAAGTTTGAATGTAGTGTTGACGTTGGAATACTTTGGCCAAGATTGTTTTGAATACTGCGCAATTTGTAAACAGAGTTGTCAAATATCTTTACAGATGCTCCCATTCCAAGAGCGGTACGGGCAGCATATTCGGCCACCGTGCCCGACCCGATTATAACAACTTCGGCAGGGCTTATACCCGGAAAACCGCCAAGCAGCTTACCTTTTCCAAATTCGATGCTTCTTAGGTGTTGTGACGCAATAAGTACAGCTGTATTTCCTACTATTTCGCTAATGGATTTCATCACCGGCAATGCACCCGATTTATCCTGAATATATTCATACGCAATTGCAATTGACTTTTGCGACATCAGTTTTGTAAAAAAACCTTTCCTTAAATTTGGTAAAAACAGCGACGATAACAACACCTTGTGTTTACCCATCATTTCAATTTCCTTCTCATGGGGTGGTGCTACTTTTAAAATGATATCGCTTTTGTATGCTTCTTCAGCAGAGTTAACAATGTTGGCACCTGAAATCGCAAACTGTTCATTACTGAAATTTGCTCCTTCTCCTGCTCCTTTCTCAATAAGCACTTTGTGGCCACTTTCGACTAGTAGCTCTACAGCTTCAGGAACAAGAGAAATTCGGTTTTCGTTAGGAGATTGTTCTTTTGGCAATCCAATAATAATTCGGCTTTTTTGTGGAGTAGATTCCAACATCTCTTCCTGAGTCATTAACCGCTCTACATTAGTTAGTTTAAGAATACCTTTACTTTCTTCGTTCATATTACAATGCTAAAAACGAAATTAATTTGGTAATTGCCGCTTATTTTACTGAATAATTAATAATCCGTCTTCCACTACCTTCTTCTTTAATCGATATGTATACGTATGATTTGGGTAAAAGTTCCAAAACTAACTCTGGCCACTCAATAAGGCAGTAATTATCACTGTAAAAGTACTCCTCATAACCAATGTCGAAAACCTCGTCAATCTTTATAACTCTGTAAAAATCAAAATGATAAACAGGATTATGATCATCTATGCGATATTCATTTACCAGAGCGAAAGTGGGGCTGGTAACTACTTCGTTAACGCCTAATTCCTTACAAAAAGCTTTAATAAGAGTTGTTTTGCCGGCACCCATTTTACCGTTAAAAGCAAAAATAAAATGATTGGACATATCAGTTAGAATTGTTCTCGCAACCACTCTGAGTTCGCTAACGTTAGATGCTGTAATGGTTTTCATTATTTTGATGTAAGTGTAATAATTGGTATCAGGATTTCTTCCATCGAGATACCGCCATGCTGGAAAGTGTTTCGATAATAATTTGCGTAATAGTTAAAATTATTTGGATAGGCGAAAAAATCCGAGCCTTTCGTAAAAACCCATCTTGTACTTACATTAATTTTAGGAAGATAATAATCTTCGGGGTTTGTTATTTCAAACACTTCTTTAGCTTTATAATTAAGACTTTTGCCAAATTTATACCTCAAATTAGTATTTACATTTTTGTCGCCAATAACTTTAACAGGGTCGGTTACTTTTATTGATCCATGATCGGTTGTTATCAGAATAGTTACATCTTTGGATGAAAGGTATTTTATTATATCAAATAAGGAAGAGTGTTCAAACCATGATAACATTAATGACCTGTATGCAGATTCATCGTCTGCTAATTCACGTATTATCTCCATTTCTGTTCTTGCATGCGATAACATATCGATGAAGTTATAAACAATAATATTGAAGTCAGTTGACATCAGATTTGAAATATTCTCAAAAAGTTTACGGCCCGAATTTAAGTTCAAAATTTTATTGTACGACATGGTTGTTTTTCGTCTGTACCGCTTAAACTGTTCCTGCAATAATTCAAACTCGAATTGATTTTTTGTTCCTTCTTCGTTCTCCTCCACCCAGTACTGTTGATAATGTTTTCTGATTTCGTTTGGCATGAGACCGGCAAATAGGGCATTACGGGCGTATTGAGTTGTAGTGGGAATTATGCCGTAATAAAGTTCATCGTTTTCAACTCTGAAATAATGCTCAATCAATGGTTGTATTGTTTTCCATTGGTCGTACCTCAAATTGTCTATAAGAAGTAAAAAAACTTTCTTTCCCTTATCCAGCAAAGGGAAGGCTACTTCCTTAATTAAAGTATGAGAAAGTATTGGTGTATCTTCTGTTTTACTGTTTAGCCAGTCCTTGTAATTTTTTTCATAATACTTTGCAAACGCATTATTAGCTTCTTGCTTTTGCATGTTTAGGACTTCAATAATGCCTTTATCATCAGATTTATCAAGTGTGGTTTCGTATCTTACAAGATCTTTATAAACATCAATCCATTCATTTGAATCCAACCTGTCGGATATTCGCATGCCAAGTTCGCGAAATTGCTGCTGGTATGTCATTGTTGCCTTTTCACCTGCAAGTTTACGATTTTCAAGATTCCGTTTCAGAGACAAAAGTATTTGGCTTGGTTTTACCGGTTTAATAAGGTAATCGGCTATGTTAGATCCTATTGCATCTTCCATTATCGATTCTTCTTCACTTTTAGTGATCATAACAACAGGAAGGCTGGCAGCGTACTTTTTAATTTTTTCCAGGGCTTCAATTCCGCTAATTCCCGGCATCTGTTCATCCAAAAAAACAATGTCGTAGTGGTTTTCCATAACCATCTCAACAGCTTCATCGCCACTTACTACGGCATCAACATCGTAACCTTTTTCCTCAAGATACATAATATGGGGTTTCAACATCTCAATTTCATCATCGGCCCATAGTATTCTTATTTTACTCATATTCCGGTTTTTATTTTAAATCAGTTAATTTTGCGTTTTGTTTTTCAATAGTCTATAATGAAAATCTACTGTGTTTATTGTCCTAGAAAGTGCTCCATGTTACAAAATTAACAAATTTTATGAGGGAACTAAAAGTGAATAAACGAAAGATTTTTAACGATCCGGTATATGGTTTCGTAACTGTACCAACTGAATTAATTTTTGATTTAATTGAGCACCAGTGTTTTCAGAGGTTACGACGAATAAAGCAGTTAGGATTAACGCATCTGGTTTATCCTGGTGCGTTGCATACTCGTTTTCAGCATTCGCTCGGGGCAATGCATCTGATGGTTAGGGCAATTAATGAACTCCGGTTTAAAGGACAGGATATAACTGAGGATGAAGCACTTGGAGTGTGTATTTCTATTTTATTACACGATATTGGCCATGGCCCATATTCACATGCACTTGAGCATTCAATTGTTGACGGTATAAGCCACGAACAGATATCCGGAATATTTGTTAATAAGTTAAATAAAAGTTTTGATGGCAAACTTGACTTGGCGCTCGAAATACTTAATGGCAATTACAAAAAAAAGTTTTTACACAATCTGGTTTCAGGACAGTTTGATATGGACAGGCTTGATTACCTGAAACGCGATAGTTTTTTTACCGGAGTGTCGGAAGGGATTGTTAACTATGAGCGTTTATTAAGTATGATAAATGTGGTTGATGATGAGCTTGTTATTGAAGCAAAGGGAATTTATTCTGCTGAAAAGTTCATAACCGCACGACGGCTAATGTACTGGCAGGTATATCTTCACAAAACTGTGGTGGTTGCCGAATATACGATTATGAAGGTTCTTAAAAGAGCAAAACAATTAAGGTTGCAGGGGGTTGATTTGTTTGCAACACCGGGTTTCGACTTTTTTCTCCGAAATAAAATCACAATTAATGAGTTTAAAAATAGTAATCAGGTAATCGAAAACTTTTCAACACTTGATGATTTTGACATATTTACATCAATGAAAGTTTGGACGACTCACCCTGACCCCGTGCTTTCATACCTTAGCAAAAGTATTGTTAATCGACGCTTAATGCGGATTGAGATGCAGAATGAACCATTTGATTACGACTATGTTGAAAACATTAGAAATCGGACAAAGCTAATGCTTAAGTTGAATGAAGATGAAATTGATTATTTTGTTTTTAATGATCTTACTTATAAACCGGGAACAGATAAGATTGGAATTCTTTACAAAAATGGTCAGGTGGTTGATATTGCAGAAGCCTCCGATCAATTAAACATTTCATTATTGTTAAAACCCACTACAAAATACTTTTTGTGCTATCCCAAGGAAATTAATTAACAGTGCTTTGTTAGCTTTCAGTATTTATCGAAAAAAATGACTAGTTGTTTTATACTAACTTTGTTAGACAAAATTTTGCATTAATGTCTAAAAAGAAAATTATCCAAACTGTAACTATTGCAGCCTTATTAATTGCTGTTGGAGCCTGGTTTTTATATGAAAACATGGGCAAGTTTGATGGTGATCCGTTGAATATGATTCCACATGATGCTGCTCTAATTATAGAAATTGACAACCCCGCTAATGTATTTAACAAACTTAGTGAAGGCAATTCATTATGGCAAAAACTACTTGAGGTTCGTGGCATTGAAAAAATTAATGCTAAGATAAATTCCTTAGATACTTTGCTAAGCGAAGAAAGTAAATACTTACAGTTGTTAAAAGATAGTCCTTTGACAATTGCTTTTTTCGCCGATTCTATAAATACAGTTGAAATATTAATCTTATCAAAAATAGAAAGTAATCTAGACATTGCCAGCGTAAAACGGATGCTAAGTTCTGAACTGGGCAGAGAATATGGATTACTTGATATAGCCGGGATTCATAATGGGTTTAAGATGGTTAGTGCCAATGGTGGCAATGCAAACTATTTTGCTTTTATTAATGGAGTTTTCGTTTATTCAACTTCATCCGATTTGCTTGTAAGGCTAATGGAAACATACAATGGGAAACTTCCAGCATTGACGAGTGATTCATCCTTTGCTAAGCTAAAGCAAACAAGTGGGGCAAAAGTACAGGCACGTGTTTTTATTCAATATGCCCAAATATCAGAATTGATTGAACCTTTGCTAAACATTAATAAAAAGGATGCTTTACTTTGGATAAGTAATTTTGCTAACTGGTCAGAAGTAGATATTCTGTTAAAAAATGATGAGCTGATTTTTTCAGGCTTTTCAATATCAGTGGCTCAAGATAAATTTCTTAGCAGTTTAAAGGGTCAGCAACCCGTGAAGTTGAAGGCGTTTAATATTATTCCCTATAATGCAAATACTGTATTATGGCTTGGCATAACAAATTTTAATCGTTACTTTTATAATAATAATACCAAATCGACTGCCAGGTATATTTCATCAAAATTAAATTTTGATATAAATCAGCTCATAGAAATAATAGGAAATGAATTTTTTTTTGCGTCTAGTGCTGATTCTCCAAAGTCGTTTAGCCATAATTCATGGTTTATTGTAAAAACGAACGATGACAAAAAAGCGGCTGTAATTTTAAAAAGAATTGCCCTTAATTCCGGAAACAGAAAGGTTTCGAAGCATAAACACTACGAAATAAACAAAATAATTAATGAAAGTTTCATACCTGATATTTTTGGTAACACCTTCTCAGTTATCAAAAACAACTTTTATACGTTCATGGGTGATTACGTTGTGTTTGCAAATTCGGAAAACTCATTGATAAATTTGATCAATTACTTCGAAACAGGCAAAACACTAGACCTTAACGATAACTTCAAGACATTCTCTGATAATATTTCGTCACAATCAAATTTGTTGTTATATATCAAGCCAGGTGGGTTAATGGGCAGATTTAACGAATATTTGGCTGATGATTTTGTAAAAGAATTATCAATTAATGAAAAAGTTGTTAATTCTTTTCAGGGAGTAGCAATGCAGGTTAGCTTAGGCACACAACTGTCGTTCACTAACTTTTATGCTAAATACAGCGATGCCCAACATGAGGAAAATTTGGCTTTATGGAAGGTGCAGCTCGATGATGAAATTGTATGGGGGCCTTATCTCGTTTCAGATCACCAATCTAATAAACAAAATATTATTGTTTTTGATAAGCGAAGTAATATGTACCTTATAAATTATGACGGCAGCATATTATGGAAAAAGAAACTCGACGATCTGCCAATCAGTAATATTTTTCAGGTTGATTATTACAGGAATGATAAAATTCAGTATATGTTTAATACGGGCGGCTATATTTATTTAATTGATATAGTTGGCAATAATGTTACCGGTTATCCAAAAAAATTGCATTCGAAAGCAACAAATGGCATAGTTGTTTTTGACTATTTGAATAATAAAGATTACAGATTATTGCTTGCCCAGTCGGATAAGCGGATATATAATTATTCAATTAGAGGCAAAGATATTAAAGGTTGGAGCCAGCCACGTACTCAAAATATCGTTGTGGAACCGGTAACCCGACTGCTTGCTAACAATAAAGATTATATAATAATATCTGATATTGAAAATGAAATTAAGATTGTTGACAGAAAGGGTAACCGACGTATTAAACTTTCCGGCAATCTTAAAAAAGGTAAAAACTCCGATTACTATGTAAACCGTACAAATAGTAAAGGAATAATAATAACTACCGATGAAAGAGGACGCCTGGTTTATATTTCGTCATCAGGGAAACTAAACTATACCGATTTTGGAGATTTTAGTGCCGACCACTTTTTTATTTACGAAGACTTTAATGGCGATGGTTCCAAAGATTTTATTTTTATTGATGGTAATAATTTAAAAGTATACGATAGGTTTAAAAAAGAACTTTTTAGATACCACTTCGGATCAAAAATAACAATCAAACCCTCGTTTTTTACGTTTGGTAAAAAGCAACATGTGCTGGGAGTTGTTGCTGATAAAGAGAGAACTATTTACCTGTTTGATAATAAAGGAAACATAATTATCAGTAAAGGGCTTGTTGGTGAAACACCTTTTACTGTAGGTGACCTGGGAGATGAAAATAGAATTAACCTCGTTTCGGCTGCCGGAAACGTGTTGTATAATTACAGGTTGCAATAATGGACACACCTAAAATGCAACATTTAGAATACTGAATTCACCATTATGGAGTTGCCCACAAATACAAAGCAGCTGAATCGCCTTCCGTAACATTAATTTCCATGTTGGATGTGCCTATTTCCACACTAAAGCCCTCCACCTCATTATAATGTGCAAATAATTTTTTCATTTCTATTGATTTCACTAATAATAACTAATTAATTGTCCAGCTTTTCAAGATTTTCCAAGCCTTTCATGTCGAGTGAATTAGAAATGTCGGATATAGTATTCATGTCGATATTTCCTGTCATGCTCATAATAAGCACCTCATTTTCGTCCTTAACTATCATAAGCAATTCAGAAATAGAGTTCTTTCCGGCTTTTTTTACCAGAAACCGGATGTCGCTATCGCTTTCCTTTACCGACATAAGTTCGGTGTAGTTTTTTAGCGACAAACTTTTATTTATCTCTTTAAAAAAGTCGAAATCAGATTTACCTTTGGACTTTTCATACACAAGCATTTTAAGGCCTTCTAATTGTTGCATTACATTTTGAGCTTGTTTTGCATCGCTTGAGCTGTCGTTCATATCTATCGAACTGAGAAATTTGAACATATCAGGCGAAATATTTATGCAGGTAAACCCATCTTGCCCGGCATATTTTTCATATAGTTTATTGAAGTCGCTTTGTGCGAAAAGTGATACGGGAAGTACCATCATTGTAATTACGATAATTTTTCCGATTTGTTTTTTCATGGCATTATTTTTTAAGATTATTATTTATTTTGTTTTATGATTTTCCATAGTTTACTTTAACCTTAGTCATTGATTTTAACAGTAAACCTGTATTATTCAGCTTGTTTAGATTTTTTACTTTTTTTGTTTTATCCAAACCCGACTCCGCTTTTTTAATATTTGTGGTTGCAGGTTTAACACCTTTATTAACATTACCCGACACTTTTTGCAATGCTTTCTTTGTCTCTGCGAATGCAGCATGTGGATCGTTAATTGTACCGTAAACTTCCTTTGTGCTTAAAATGCCGCTAACAACCCAAATTGAAATTAAAATCAAAACAGTTGCCGCAATACCTGATAATATGCGCTGCATGTTGAACAGTTTTGTTTTCGCTGGTTTTGATGTTGATATATTTTGCAATATTTTTTCATCGAATGATTCATTAAGAGAATCATTAACACTGTAAATATTATTCATTATCTGGAATTGCGAACGCACTGCCGCGAACTCTTCATCAGTGTTGTTTCTCAAAACATCTTTAAGAATTTTATCTTCCTCAGGTGTTGATTTTCCCTGATAAAATTTCTCGATCAAAATATTAATATCTTGCCGTTTCATGTTGCTGAAGTTTATTTATAGTTTCTTTTATTTTTTTTCTTCCACGTGATAAATTTACCCGCAAGTAATTAATGTCCCAACCCGTAATTTCAATAATTTCTTCATAATTGTAACCTTCAACATCACGCATATGAACTATTGTGCGTTGTTGTTCGGGAAGTTGTTGCATAACCTGTTTTACTTTTTTCACCAAATCTGCTTGCTCGGTTATCTTGTGTGGGTTTAAAAAGTCATGCTTTGCAATGTTATCATGTAGGCTTAAAAATCGATTTCTCTTACTTTTTAGTTTATCAATACACTGGTTTCGAGTTACCGTCATCATAAAAGCTTCAATATTTTTGAGGTTGTTTAACTTTTCGTGCATTTTCCAAATTTTAATGTATACTTCCTGAACAGCATCCTCTGCATCGTCGCGGTTATTTAAAATACTAAGCGACAGGCGGAACAACTTATTCTTTAGCGGAAGTAAGTTTATTTTAAACTCTTTTATTGTCATTACAACTTTATAGACGAAATAGTAAGTGTGAAATTACACTTTAACAACAATTCCCACATTAATGAAATGCATTTCCCCATTGTTTGAACTATTCAATTAAGGTTATTTATACTAATTTTCACATTTCTAAGTTTGTATTAACAGAAATATGTTTAAAAATTTGATAAT
>JACKQG010001297.1_pt1 | contig 34965 bp, 29 predicted proteins | sample 8237621 | NCBI WGS metagenome assembly JACKQG01 (sample SAMN15677084, study PRJNA649215) | marine metagenome | biome: marine; feature: Black Sea; material: saline water; isolation source: suspended particulate matter (SPM) from the Black Sea western gyre | collected 2013-06-09/2013-06-10 | depth...
TGATATGGGAAATATAAAAGGGATAGAGGCCCTTTTTGAGAATATCGCCGCTGAAAAAAACGGCATAGATATTCTCGTTAATTGCGCAGGTACGACCATTCGCGGGCCGAGCGAAGATGTTGACCTTGAGACCTGGAACCATGTTATCGAGGTGAATCTTACGGCCACGTTCGTGATCTCTCAGGCCTTCTGCCGGAATCGAAGGCTGGTTGAAAAAGGCGGCAGGATTATCAATATCGGCTCGCTTACATGTCACGGCGGAAGGCCGACAACCGCGGCGTATGCAAGCAGCAAGGGCGGCCTGCTTTCACTGACGAGAACATTGGCAGTGGAGTGGGCAAAATACGATATCAACGTAAACGCCATCGGGCCCGGCTATATAGCGACAGAACTCACTGAGCCGCTCTGGACTAACGACGAATTTAATAAGTGGGTCCTTTCAAAGACTCCACTCGGGCGATGGGGAAAGCCTGAAGACCTCGCGGGGACGGCTGTTATGTTGGCTTCAAAAGCGGGTGATTTTATCACGGGGCAAATCATATATGTCGATGGCGGCTGGCTGGCTTTGCTATAGAACACTGTGCTCTTTTTAGAAAACCACAAAACATATTTTAAGGAGAAAAGCGATGATTAGAAACCGTCAACAAAACACTGTATTAGTCTTTATCCAACTTGTAATTTGTATCGTTTTAATCGCAGGTCTGTGCGGCTGCAGCTCGTTCGTCAAATCGAGTCAACCTGAGCGGACGGTTTGGCTGTCATCACTGGATCTGGAAAAGATGACGTCCGGCTGGAGCACACCTCAGAAGGACAAATCTATTCAGAGCAAGCCGCTACGAATCGGCGGCATTCAGTTCGAAAACGGCGTAGGGACACATGCCAACAGCGTTATGCATGTTGATTTGAAAGGAGCCTGCCGGAGATTCTCCGCTTATGTTGGCGTCGATGATGAAGTTGTCGGCAAAACAGGGAGCGTGCGTTTCAAGATATACGCAGATGGGAAGCGTTTATATGACAGCGGCGTTATCAAGGCCGGTGAAAAAGCACGGGAAGTCGATGTGGACCTGGCCGGCTGCAAAATAATTAAGCTGGTAGTCGATGCAGCGGGAGACAGCACCAACAGCGACCACGCCGACTGGGCACAGGCGGCTTTCATCGTAGCAGGAAAAGATCCTGTGGCGATTGATGCGCCGGTGATAAATGAGAAAAAGGTAATCCTTACACCCAAACCCGGCCCGCTGCCGCGTATAAACGGGCCGAAGGTCTATGGCTGCCGAGCGGGCAGCCCGTTCATTTACCGCATTCCCTGTACCGGCACAAGACCGATTAATTTCAGTGCGGAGAATCTGCCCCAGACTTTATATTTAGATTCAGATACCGGTATTATCAGAGGCACCGCTCCTGAGCAGCGAGGTGAATATGCTGTTAAACTCAAAGCCGCCAATAGCCGGGGCTCAATGCAGCAGGCTTTCACAATTGTCGTAAGCGACTCATTGGCACTGACACCGCCGATGGGGTGGAATAGCTGGTATATTCATTATGCCCGGGTAACAGACGGGCACATGCGGAGGGCAGCCGATGCAATGATTGATTCAGGGATGGCGGACTTCGGCTATCAGTACGTCAATATCGACGACTGCTGGATGGTTGAGCCGAACGACGAAGACCCGAAGAGGGCGGGGGAAATTCGAGACGGCGACGGCGCTATTAATTCCAACGCATATTTTCCCGATATGAAGGCGCTGGCAGATTATATCCATTATAAAGGACTCAAGGCCGGGCTTTATACATCGCCGGGGCCGACAACCTGCCAGAGGTACACGGGCACTTATCAGCATGAGAAGATTGATGCGGAAAAGTTCGCCGAGTGGGAATTCGACTTTTTGAAATATGACTGGTGCTCGTACGGCCGGGTGGCGGACGGCGAAGGTCTCGAACGGATGCAGAAGCCTTATCGCAAGATGGGCGATATCCTCGTAAATCTCGACCGTGACATCGTCTATAATCTCTGCCAGTACGGTATGGGCGACGTATGGGAATGGGCCGGGTCGGTAGAAGGAAACTGCTGGCGGACAACGGGCGATTTAGGCCTTGCAAGAGGGGCCGAGCTGCCGGGATTTTATCACATCGGCCTTAGTAATGCACGGCATTGGGAATATGCCAAACCGGGTGAATGGAACGATCCGGATTATATCCTTATCGGCTGGGTCGGAAATGCCCACAAGCAGGCAGTGGGGACACTGACCACCCTAACGCCCAACGAGCAGTATTCTTATATGTCGATGTGGTGCCTGATGGCGGCCCCTTTGATATTCTCAGGCGATATGGAAAAGCTCGATGAGTTTACGCTCAATATCCTTTGCAACACAGATGTCATCGAGATTAACCAGGACCCACTCGGAATCCAAGCCCCTATTATCGAAGAGACCGAGGACTACTTCATTATGGCCAAGGATTTGGAAGACGGCTCAAAGGCCCTCGGCCTGTTCAATACCGCCGAAATCCAGACTGAAATTGCAGTCTCATGGGAGGACCTCGGTATCATGGGCCCGCAGCGGGTCCGCGACCTCTGGCGCCAAAAAGATTTAGGTATTTATAAAAATCAGTTCCAAGCCAAAGTACCAAGGCATGGCGTTGTATTCGTTCGTTTGTTCCCGAAATAAAAGGTATTTTCAAATGAATAGTAAATACTAAGTACCGGGTCAGCTATACACAGAGAGAGTATTTGCGGATTGAATTTGAGAGGATTAGAGATGTATAGAACAATAATTCTGGCCGTGGCGTTGTCTGTCGTTATCCTGCCAGAAACACAGGCACAAACCAAAGCTGATGATAAAGCCAACACTCCAAAAATCACGATCACTAAGCTGGAAGTAAACGATAAGAACTTGAAATTGGACTATGAAATAAGAAATAATTCTGGACAGGATATATGGATTTTATTAGGATTTGGAATTACTGATGCTAGCGTTGATGTTTTCATGGACAAAGATGAACGCACTCTTCTCATGCGCAGACGTTTTGATGTACCATTTTCCATAGGTGGCGATATTGCCTCAGGTCGGTATGTTGTAATGCGCAACGGAGAAACACAGATAGAATCGATTTCCCTTGTTTTACCTGTCCATCCCAAATATGAATTTGCGAGCAATCAAAAAATACAAGGCCTTGAATACGCGACACGTCTAGCTTTCGAAATCGGCTATTATATGGGAGACCTGCCTGAAATGGTTCGTCGTATCATTGAAGAAGATGAGAAAAATCCACGTAAAATACCCCCCACTGATGGATACTATCCCGATACTGTCAGTGGTTGGTTTGGAGGTCTCGTAGGCTTTAACAAACTCAATGAACTCTTAAGGTCTCGAGATAATGAAGTCTTAATACCTTATACAGAACGGGCTTTCACAGGTGAGCGGATCTTACACGTTACAGTAGATAACCTACACATTCCATACACAGAGAAAGAAGATCGATCAGAACCCCTCCCACCTGATTTGACTCCTTCAACACGAGTGGAGATCATGTATAAACCTTCAATGCTCGAATATTTCTTCCCATATGCTGAAGAAAAAATGCTCTTGAGTCCATCTGAAAAGAAACTTTTGCATACGGGGAAAACAATTGTTGTTGAAGATCCAAGCGATATAAAAGCACTTGCCAGTGACGTAAAAAACATGAAACGAGCTGCTGTAAATGTCTGTCAGAAAACAGTGGCCAATGTAACCTGCTATAAGAATGATGATATAATATTATCCTTCCCGATATACAATAATTATTACGTTGTAGCTAAAGGAAACTACAAGTTTAGGAATCCAAATGAGTTTAGAAGTCTGAGTTTGATTACACCATATATATATCAGATTGACTTGCGAGTGAAGTGTGCAGCTAATCTAAAACATCTCTGGAACCGCTTTCGTTTGTATAGGAAAGTCACAAAGTCTGGCTTTTTAAGGAGGCGCAAGAATTTATATCCGGTGCCTAAGAAATGGTGTGATTCTATATTAGGAATTTATCGTGTAACAAAAAAGAGTGACCAGTATTTCTCGAAGCAATACAAATGCCCTGGCTCGGACCATGGCAAATGCCATTATGCGATGAATCCTAATTGTAAAGTGGATTCTCCATCGGATATGGTGCTTTTGTTCGAGACTAAAGCTGGTTGGAATCAGCACGGCGGGTCGGAGCTGTTTACTTTCGATAATCATGAGCCAAAGGGCGGCTGCGTTCTCTTAAACGATGGCACTGTAAAATTCATTCGCACAAAGGAAGAAATCCAGCAGCTAAGATGGAAATAGGCGGAAACGCGGTTACATTTAATTTAAAAGTTGTAATTCTACAATTGATGCGGAGTTTAGTATTTCAATCATCCTGGATTCCTGCTTTCGCAGGAATGACATTCATCTGACCAATAGTTACAAATCATATTCAAGTGTGTAATAAGGTTGTATTTTGGTCGATTCTTTGATAACATATTACGAAGTAATTTAGAGGCTGTTTCGAAACATAAATTTCGAGCGAATTGAGAAAATTTTATTGTAACCAGATTTCTCCACTTCGCCCCCGCTCTTGCTATCGCAAGAAAACGCGGGGGCTTCGGTCGAAATGACAGACGGTCTTTTTATCGAGCAGATACACTACTGAAGTTGAAGGAGGCATTTTTATGAAGAGGCATCGATTTGTGAAATTCACTTTTGTTTGCGTGCTATTATCAGGTTTATTAGTTTGCTTATATCCGGTAATGCAGGCTGAGGGTGCGCGCGGGTCAGAGAAGAAGCTGGTATTCGATGCACGGGCCCGCGAGGCAGTATCGGATGGGACGGGTCGATTCAGGGTGGTGCGAAAGAAGATGGAATGGGAGCCTGAGCAGACGGCTATTATTATCTGCGATATGTGGGACCAGCACTGGTGCAAGGGGGCGACGAGCAGGGTCGGGGAGCTTGCTCCGCGGATGAACAGGATTGTTCGCAGGGCGCGTAATCAAGATATGCTGATAATTCACGCACCGAGCGGGACGGTCGATTTTTACGAGAACCATCCGGCGCGTAAACGAGCACAGGCAGCACCAAAGGCGGCGAACCTGCCCGGCGATATAAGTAAATGGCGTAACTGGATTGATGACAATGAAGAGACGTTGGGATACCCCATCGACCATTCGGACGGGGGCTGTGATTGTGAGCCGCAGTGCAAGCAGCGTACGGCATGGAGCAAGCAGGTAGGAGCAATCGAGATTAGCAATCAGGACGCTATAAGCGATTCGGGCGTGGAAATATGGAACCTGTTAGAGCAGCGGGGTATCGAGAACGTTATCATTATGGGTGTGCATACCAATATGTGCGTGCTCGGGCGGCCGTTCGGGCTGCGGAATATGGCGAGGTACGGCAAGAACGTTGTGCTGATGCGCGATATGACTGATACGATGTACAACTCGCGGATGCGGCCATTTGTTAATCACTTTACGGGGACGGACCTTGTTGTCGAGCATATTGAAAAGTATGTGTGCCCGACCATTACTTCGACGGTGATAACGGGGCGGCCTGCGTTTTGTTTTAAGAATGACAAGCGGCCGCGAGTGGTTTTTATTGCGGCTGAAAGTGAATATGGATCTGCGGAGACGCTTCCGGAATTTGCCAATGAGCTTAAGACAAAATACGGGCTGTACTGCGAGGTGCTACAGGGCAGCACAGATAAAGATGACCCCGGGCGACACTACGTTCCGGGTATGGAGGCGCTGAGTAATGCGGATTTAGCGGTGCTGTTCGCACGGCGCAGGGCGCTGCCTGCCGAGCAGATGAAGTATTTTCGTGACTATATGGAAAGCGGCAGGCCGCTAATAGGATTGCGGACGGCCAGTCACTCGTTCGATACCCGCGGCAATGCGCCGGCAGGTTACGCCGAATGGGCAAAGCTCGACCCGGAGGTATTAGGGGGGAATTATCACGGCCATCACGGCAACGGACCGAAATGCACTGTTACGCCGGCGGCCAAGGCCAAAAATCATCCGATACTGGCCGGCGTGGAACTGCCGATTACAAGCGATGGCTCGCTTTATGAGGTACGCCCGCTGGAAGAATCAACGACAAGGCTGCTGATTGGCACGATTCCCGATAAGGAACCTGAGCCGGTGGCATGGACCAACATTTACAAAAGGTCACGAGTTTTTTATTCATCATTGGGACATCCGGACGACTTTAAGAATGCGGAGTTTCGCAAGATGCTTATCAACGCGGTGTTCTGGGCGATGGACAAGCCGGTTCCCGAACCGAAATAAATCACCAGCGGATTTATAAGTCATATCGATTTGCCGGGGGAAAATGGCGGCAGGTCGGCTATTAATGTAAGCGGAGGCTCCCTTCCCGATACACAGCATTGGAAAAGCCATATTTTTCCATAAAAATTACTTCATTATTTGTCAACCGATAAGCTACGATAGCCGTTTATACAGATAGCTGGAGTAATATGGCCTCAATGGAAAGCACCGATAAAAGTTTGGTTGAAGCCCATTGTAAGGGCGACCCGAAGGCGTTTGGTGAGCTTGTACGCCGATACGGGGACGGTTTGCTGGGATATTTAACGCGAATGAGCAGGAATCGCCATGAAGCTGAGGACCTTTTTCAGGAGACCTTTAAGCGTGTACATGAAAAAGCCCATACATTTCGAGGCAGTCAATTTAAGAGCTGGCTTTTTACGATTGCGACAAATGCGGCTATCGATGGTATGCGGAGGGGCAAAGGGATACGAATGTTATCGCTGAATCAGAAATTCGATTGCAATGACGCCGACAGCGAAGAGCTGAGCAGCGTTGCGCTGGCGGACGATTCGTATGAGCCATCGCAGGAGGCGGCGAAGGCCGAGCAGGTCCAGCAGGTGAGAGAGGCCGTGATGTCACTGCCTTCGAGGCAGCGGGCAACGCTTGTGCTGGCCTATTATCAGCAGCTTAGTTACCCGGAAGTGGCGAAGGTTTTAGGCTGCTCCGTCGGCACGGTGAAAACACAAATGTTCAGGGCACTGAAGACCTTAGGGCAAAAATTACCTGATGTTCAGGGGTAGTAAAATGAAACATCATCTTACAGAAAAAGAGCTTATCGAATACCAGTTCAAACTGGCCTCGGATGCACAGATGAAGGAGGCGGCCGAACATCTGGAAGGCTGCGGCCAATGCCGGGGGAATCTGGAGAAACTGCAGCGTAAATATGCGGCTTTGGATTTGCTGGGTGAGAAGGCAGAGATTTCCGAGGATTTGATTACACGTGTTACCGAGCAGGTGAGAAGACCTGTAGTGAAAACAATTGCCTGGTTTAAGAAGCCTTTGTGGATGAGTTCGGCAGCGGCTGTGCTGGTAGTAGGATTGGTGCTGGTTGCTAATCAGATGGGCAAGGATGGGACAAAGCAACGGGAAATTGCTCAAGAGCCGATGCCAACGGTGGATAAAATGGAACTACGAAGCGGCCAGTCAATTGCACCGATGACGGAAATGGAAGTAGCAAGCAAGCCGGAGAGTACACAGGCCAGGGCTTTGCAAAAAAATGATATGTCAAGGAAGGCAACACTTGCGATGGCGCCTAAGGAGAAGGCTGATACGTATGTTGCGATGGATAAAGCTTCGGATGATGCGATATCCGAGCAGCCGCCCTTTGCACCGGCAAGTGCGATAGAATTAGTTACTCTGCCGAGGCGGGACAAGGTGCAGCTTACGATTTACAATTCCGCTGATATGACGTTGGTGCGGGAGAGGCGGAATTTGACTATGAAGAGGGGGTGGAACTGGCTGCAGTTTATGTGGGCCAATACATTGATTGATCCGACGTCGTTGTCACTTGAGCCGCTGGCAGAGGCGGATAAAATTAATATTGAACAGTTGGTGTTTCCAGCGAGGCTGCGGGAGCTTGGCCGCTGGCTCATCCATTCAGAAGTCAGCGGCCAGGTACCGTTCGAGATAACGTATTTCACGAGCGGTATTTCCTGGCGGGCGTTTTATATGGGAACTCTCGCAGAAGATGAAAAGACGATGCAACTGCAGGGCTACGTGCGAGTGGCCAATAACAGCGGGGAGGATTATGAGGAGGCCCAGACCCGGCTGATTGTCGGTAATGTTCATATTCTCGATGAGATAGCCGAATTGGCCAAACGCCAGTATCCTTATAACAGGCCCATCAGCTTAGGCGAGGCGGGCGGCATGGGCGGCGGTATGATGGTTGGGGGAATGCTAAAAGGGCAAGAGTTGGATGGAGATCGCTATTTATATGACGTCGCTGCCGATAGTTTTGGCGCTGCTTTCAGCGATAAATTAGGCCGCAAGGAAATCAGGAAAGAAGGGCTCAGTGAGTATTTTCTTTATTCGATTGAGGGGACCGAGACCATACCGAACCAGTGGGGCAAGAGGCTGCTGTCTTTCGATGTGAAGGATATTGAAGTCGAGAGCTTGTATAAATACGACGAGGAGCGATGGGGTAATCAGACAATAAGATTCGTTAAGTTTGCAAACGATGAAGAGCATAACCTGGGCGAAACGCCGATTCCGAACGGGGACGTAAAACTTTACGGCAAGGCGGACAGTGAAGGCCTTTTATCATACGTTGGTGGGACGAATATCAAGTATATTCCGGTCGATGAGGAAGTTGAGCTGAATCTTGGCCCAGCCAGATTGGTCAAAGTTGAGCCGAAACTGATGGATTTCAGGACCGATAATTATATGTTCGACAGGAGGGGCAACGTAGCCGGCTGGGACGAGATACGAACGTGGAAAATCGAGATTATCAATACCCGTGAACTGCCGATAGAAATCGAGATTACGCGCGGCTTTGGGACGGTGTACTGGATCATCGAGTCCGATACTGCTTATGAAAAACATGATGCCACGCATGCTCGCTTTAACTTAAAACCTGAACCCAAAAGCAGGCAGGCGCTTGAATACACGGTAACGACGTATCACGGTATGCGGGAAAATACATTAACTGGAAATAATTGAAAAATTAAAATTTTAGGAGATTGAATTATGAACGGTAAAAGAAACAAAGTAATGGCAATTGTACTGCTGCTTATGGTTAGTGCGGTCTCTCATGGCAGGATCAAATTAGTTGCGCTTCCCGAGCGGGCGGCGACGGTGATTCGCCTGGATAATCCGAGGGCGACATTGATAGAGGAAGAGCGTGTCCTGACGCTTCAAAAAGGGCTTAACAAGGTGGATTTTTCCTGGAAGGCTGTGTCTATCGACGCCGACTCAATCCGGCTTCGGGCGCTCGACCACCCCGGGAACGTAACTCTTCTGAATGTAAGTTATCCGCCTAATGAGGCGGCCCTTGTCTGGGAAATCAGCAGCGAGGGCGACTACGCCGAGAAGGTTCGAATCAGCTATCTGCTGAGCAATATCGACAGGCTGATAACTTATAAAGCAATAGCCGATAAGGCCGAGACCGCGGTAGATTTGAAAAGCTACTTAGTGCTTAGGAATTTCTCCGGTGAGGATTTCGACAAGGCACGAGTGCTTCTGGATTACGGTGAGTCGTTCGAGCAGGGCATCGACCACGAGGAGACCAAGCAGATGCTGTTTCTAAAAGCGCCTAAGGTGCCTATTCAGAAGATATGGACGTTCGATGCGGCCAAGCTTCCGTGGGACCCTGAACAATTAGAAAACATGAATGTCGGTATCCCTGTAAGCTATAGAATTGTGAATAATTCCCAAAGCGGATTAGGCGAATTCTCGCTCTGGGGCGGCAAGGCACGAATCTTCCAGGATGACGGGCACGAGAGCACCATCTTTCTTGGTGAAGATGTAACTTCAATGGTGCCGGTCGGCGAGAAAACGGAACTTTATATCGGGGACAGCAGGGACATAGTAGTTACACAACGGAAAATGGAGGAGACCCAGATAAACAAGCGATACAACAACGACAGAACTCCGAGACTGGTCCTTTACGATACCGATGAAACCATCACAGCAAAGATAGAGAATTTCAAGGACAGCCCCGCGGTGCTTACGATGATACAGCACATACCCGGCCAGTGGGACATGAAAAACTGCAATATGACGTACAAGAAAAAGGACGCCAACACGCTTGAATTCGAGATTACACTGCCCGCCCGCACGGGGGACGGCCCGGCCACGAAGGAACTGACGATGAACTATAATCGGCGTAATCTTCGGCCGGGAGTAGATATCAGGCCGATGCCTACGCCAATGCCTACGATGCAACCAGTAATAAGATAACCAGACCTTGAACCGTTCCAAAATAAAGGAGCTGTAAAATGAAACGTAGAATATTTTCACTATTTATAATCGCTATGATAGCCCGTGCCGGTCAGGCCAAGGTCGATTTGGTCACACTGCCGACGCGGGATACCGTGCAGCTTACGATTTATAACTCAGCGGATATGACCTTAGTGCGTGAAAGCAGGGCGCTGACATTAAAAGGCGGCCAAAACAAGCTGCAGTTTTCCTGGGCCAATACACTTATCGACCCAACGAGCCTGGAAATGCTGCCCAAGGCCAATGCTGATAAAATTGATATTGCGGATTTGACTTATCCGCCAAGGGTACAAAATCTGGGATTGTGGAACATCGAAAGCGGTGTAAGCGGCAAGGTGCCGGTTGAGATTTCTTACCTGACCAGCGGATTAAGCTGGCGAGCATTTTATATGGGAACGCTCACAGAAAATGAAGAGACGATGCGTCTGCAGGGTTATGTACGGGTAACCAATAATAGCGGAGAGGATTATGAAAACGCCCAGACCCGTCTTATTGTCGGCAAAGTCCATATCCTCGATGAGATTGCAGAGCTTGCCCGGCGACAATATCCTTACGGCAGACCGGGCGAAGGAATTGCACCGCCAATTATGCCGGCTCCCAGAGGCAGAGGAGTGATGGATGATAAAAGAAGATCATTCGCATTAGCAGAAGAATCTGTTATGCGCAGTCCAAAAGAAATTACAAAAGAGGGGCTGAGCGAGTATTTTCTCTATACGATTGAGGGCAAGGAGACGATCCCGACCGGCTGGTCGAAGAGGCTGCTTAGCTTTGAGGTTGATGAAGTTCCGGTCGTAAACCTTTATAAATACGAAGAAGAACGTTACGGCGCCTCAGTTGTTCGATTCCTCAGCTTCAAGAACGATAAAGAGCACGAATTAGGCGAAACTCCAATACCGGGCGGGATGCTTAAGGTTTATAGAAACGCCGGAGATGAAGGGCACTTATCTTATACGGGGCAGTCTTCGTTTAAGTATATTCCTGTGGATGAGGATGTAGAGCTTAACCTCGGTGCGGTTGCCGACATTGTTGTTAAGCCCAAGCTGATGGACTTCGAGACAGATAATTATGAATTCGACAGGCGAGGTGACGTTTCCGGCTGGGACGAGATACGCACATTTAACATCGAAGTCAAAAATACCCGTGACATTAGTCTTAAGGTCGAGATTAAACGCAACTTCAACACATCATACTGGAATCTGACCAGAAGCGGAGACTTCGGTGAATTTGAGCAGGTGGACATGGATACCGTCAAATTTACTTTAGAACTCAAACCAAGGTCGGTAAAGAAATTTGAGTACGTCCTGAGAACATTCCATGGCACAAGAGAGGACGATTGGCGGCGATAATTAACAAAGCCATAAACAACAGCATAGAGGGCAGTAAAATGAAACGTATAATTTTTACATTACTGATAATCGTTGTGACAAGTGTTGCCGGCCAGGCCAAGGTTGATTTGGTTACACTTCCTACACGGGACACCGTACAGCTTACGATTTATAACTCGGCGGACATGACCTTAGTGCGTGAAAGCAGGGCGCTTACACTCAAAGACGGGAAAAACAAGCTGCAATTTTCCTGGGCCAATACACTTATCGATCCGACGAGCCTGGAAATGCTGCCCAAGGCCAACGCGGACAGAATTGATATCACGGATTTAACTTACCCACCAAGGGTAAGAAATCTGGGACTGTGGAACATCGAGAGCGGAGTAAGCGGCAAAGTGCCAGTCGAGATTTCGTACCTGACCAGCGGCCTTTCGTGGCGGGCGTTTTATATGGGCACGCTTACCGAAGATGAAGAGACGATGCGCCTGCAGGGTTATGTACGGGTAACCAACAACAGCGGTGAAGATTACGAAAACGCCCAGACACGCCTGATTGTCGGCAAAGTGCATATCCTCGATGAGATAGCCGAACTTGCCCGGCGGCAATATCCTTACGGGACACCAGGAGTGATAGAACCAGAAATGGAAGGATTAGTAGAAAAACTGGAGATGGCTAAAAAGGTAATGGTCCTGAGTAGTCTCGCTGTCGATGCCGAAGCACCTTCATCTAAACAAAAGGAAATCATAAAAGAAGGCCTTAGCGAATATTTTCTTTATACGATTGAGGGCAAGGAGACGATCCCGACCGGCTGGTCGAAGAGGCTGCTTAGCTTTGAGGTTGATGAAGTTCCGGTCGTAAACCTTTATAAATACGAAGAAGAACGTTACGGCGCCTCAGTTGTTCGATTCCTCAGCTTCAAGAACGATAAAGAGCACGAATTAGGCGAAACTCCAATACCGGGCGGGATGCTTAAGGTTTATAGAAACGCCGGAGATGAAGGGCACTTATCTTATACGGGGCAGTCTTCGTTTAAGTATATTCCTGTGGATGAGGATGTAGAGCTTAACCTCGGTGCGGTTGCCGACATTGTTGTTAAGCCCAAGCTGATGGACTTCGAGACAGATAATTATGAATTCGACAGGCGAGGTGATGTATCCGGCTGGGACGAAATACACACATTTAACATCGAAGTCAAAAATACCCGCGACATTGGCGTTAAGGTCGAGATTAAGCGCAACTTTAACACATCTTACTGGAAGCTGACCAGAAGCGGTGACTTCGGTGAATTCGAGCAGGTGGACATGGATACCGTCAAATTCACTTTAGAACTCAAGCCAAGGACGGCAAAGAAATTTGAGTACGTGCTGAGAACATATCACGGCACAAGAGAGGATGACCGGGAAAAGGAATAAAGTAAAGATTTACAGAGGCTCCCGATATTCTTGATTCTAAATCATTGACAAGCGTTTCCTATCCGGTTATTTTTAGCAGGAATGTTTTACGTTTCCGGTGATATATTTTTGGGTTTTGGGACAGGAGCTTAATTTTGAGGGTTCTATCAGGCATACAGCCATCAGGCAAACTTCATATAGGCAACTTTTTCGGGGCCATGCGTCAGCACCTCCAGTTGCAGGCGGAGCATGATTCTTTTTATTTCATTGCCGACTACCATGCTCTTACGAGCAATCCACAGCCAGACGAGATCGCCGGTCATACTCTTGGGGTCGCAATGGATTATATCGCTTTGGGACTCGATACCGAAAAAACCGTTTTCTGGCGACAATCCGACGTGCCTGAGGTTACGGAGCTGACCTGGCTGCTGTCCTGTGTAACCCCGATGGGCCTGCTGCAGAGATGTACAAGCTTCAAAGACAAAGTCTCTCAGGGCTTGAGCCCTAATCACGGCCTGTTCGCATATCCGGTCCTCCAGGCGGCAGATATCCTCATTTACAACAGCGAGCTTGTCCCGGTGGGCGCCGACCAGAAACAGCATATCGAAGTTACCCGCGATATAGCAATCCGGTTCAATAACGCTTACGGCGAGGTGTTCGCCGTTCCAAAAGAACACATCATCGAATCCGTAGCTATCGTCCCGGGTGTCGATGGTCGAAAGATGAGTAAAAGTTACGGAAATACTATTGAAATCTTCGAGCCCGAAAAAAGCGTAAACAAGAAGATTATGAAAATCGTTACCGATTCCACGCCGGTCGAAGACCCCAAGGACCCTGATAAATGCAATGTCTTTGCGCTTTTGAGGCTGGTCGCCTCACCGGAGGAATCAGGCGAATGGGAAAACAAATATCGAAACGGCAGTATGGGTTACGGCGAGGCGAAAAAACGCCTCGCAGAGCTGATGTTGGATTATTTCAAGCCGTTCCGACAGAAAAGAACCGAGCTTGAAAATAATATCAATTATGTCAAAGAGGTCCTTGCCAGTGGCGCCGAACGGGCAAAAGCAGTGGCTGGCGAAACACTCGAAAAGGCCCGCCAGGCTGTGGGTTTGAGGAAGTAATTATGGATGATAAGCTTGTTACAATCGCACAATTTCCAAGTTATATAGAAGCTGAAATGGCCAAGCAATTGCTCGCCGATCATGGAATAGAAGCAGTTGCAACCGGGGAGAATGCTTCAGATATGTTTTCACTGCCAGCCGTTGAAGGTCCGGAACTGCAGGTTCGAGAAAGCCAGGCACAGCAGGGGCGAGAGATTTTGGAATCGCAAAAAGAACAGGAGCAATAATTGGCGGACTACCGTGTAAATCTTGATATATTCGCCGGGCCCCTGGATTTGCTCTTGTATCTTGTCCGCAAAGAAGAGGTGGACATTTACGATATTTCCATCTCTAAAATAACCGACCAGTACATCCAATACATTGAAATACTCAAAAGTCTTGATATTGACCTGGCCGGGGACTTTTTAGTTATGGCGGCAACATTGATGCAGATAAAATCTGCGATGCTTCTGCCGAAAGCAGATCCTGAGTCCGGTCTGCTCGGAGAAGATGACCTGGATGACCCCCGTGCAGAGCTTATCCGTCAGCTTCTGGAATACAAAAAGTTCAAGGACGCCGCTAATCTTCTTAATGCCGCCGCCGACGAGCAACAAGAACGCTTCCCTCGTCCGAGTACTATTGTCGAGCATTTGAAGCCGACCGCTGAACCTGAGGTTGATATTGAACAGGTCAGCATCTGGGACCTGCTTGAAGCCTTTGATTCAGTATGCAAGGCCACCGGGACAGTCCGCGACATCAGCCATATCACAGACGATACGCCCATTGATTTATATCAGATAGAAATTTTACACCGGCTTCAAACAGAAGGCTCATTGACTTTCGAGCGTGTTTTCGAGACCAGAAACAATCGCCTTGCACTGGTCGGATTATTCCTTGCACTTCTGGAACTGATTCGAGAGAAACTGGTTTGGGTCGAGCAGCAGGGCTCCTCATCTATTTACCTTCGGGCACTCACCGACGAACCCGCCGAGCAGGCCGTGCAAAAAGCCATCATCGCCTCCGAGGCTGACAACGACAATCTCACCCAGGCGGTACAGCAAAAATCGCCCCCTCTGACAATTACCGAATTTGCCTCCAAAGTCAGTTCAATGGTTTCACCCCTAAGGCAGGAACAAGAAGAAATTCAATCTTCTGAAGACCATAGGCCTTAGAGAGCAAATCAGCGGAATCATCTTTTGCGGTAATATTTCGATGATGTTCCCGGACGCTGCCGTGTTATATTAATGATCGAGGCATTTTTCCTCGCAATACTTATTAATACAGTCTGAGGCATACAAATATCGGACCAATCTATAGACCGCCGTTTGAAACACAGACTACAACTTCGGATTTTCACCAGAAATCGTACGATATCGAAAAGACCTGCAGTGATTTGTCTTTGCTGTTTTTCGTGCTATACTTTAATACAGTGAAGAATGTGGGGGGATGAAGAGGCTTACACATCTGATATCATGCTTACAGCCCTCAAAAAACGGGAACTGTACGGCGTTTGCTCAAACAGCTTGCTGGATTAATTAACACCGGTTGAACGACATGGTTTTCATGTAAACCTAACGGCAAATTATGTCGATTGAAACCTTATAGCGGGATAACTATAGTACAAGCATCAGGATTTGAGATTTACAGGTACGTTGCCTGATAATAATCAGATACTCGATACCTTAAAAACTGCTCGGGGGCAATAAAGACGGCATTTTTTCAACCGCCGTGCTTTTAAAAAGTGAGGATCGCAAAATGGTCCAAAAAAAACGCAAAATTCGTTGTCGCAGCGGATTCTCAATAACCAGCTTAATGATTGCGACTACCATACTTTTAGCAGCGCTTATAGGAACTTCCAATTTTAGATATTATTCCGCTTTGGACGCAAAAAAAGCTGCCGCAAAGATAACGGCCTCCAGAATCGGACTGATGCTCTGTGAAAATTGGCGGGGACTCGGAGGTATAGAGACTTATGATCCGGTAGCATATTTTGGTTCAGATCTGACCTTCACAGCAAGCAGCGGCCCTGCCGAACCTGGGGATTTTACCCTTCTGGGAAGCTATACCACTACTGTAAATAGCGCCAACTTCTATATAACTTTATCGTGGAAAGACGTTAGTGCCGGATTGAGGGCCTTGAATATTATTGTAAGCTGGGCGCAGCGAGAGCAGGGACAGAGCAGCCTTAATGATGCAGATACAATCTTTAAGCTGACAACCTATGCCTTATAACGGTGAGGGAGAAGACGATAATGAAAAAAAGATTAATATCCACACAAGGCTCTACACTTATAGAGATTCTAATAGCCATAGGAATTATGATTTTTGTCATACTTGCAATAGGCATGGCCTTAGTTGACGGCCAGCGTGGCTGGAACTACATGTATAATCGTATATACTCCGATGTCGTTACAGACGGCTATGTCGCACGGAGGAAGCTTGACGCAATATTGCGAAAGGCAAGCGGGGAAACATTTTCATTAGCCGGCGACGGTAGCTGGATCGAGGTTAATTACTATGCAGACGACACATCTATTGTCGTTGACCGTTACGCACGATTCTATGTATCCGGCGGTGACCTGAATGTTGAGTACGGCCAATTAAATCCGAAGCAAACAATCTCGGTTGAAACAGTATGCAGCAACGTATCTGGTTGCATTTTCAAGCAATCCGGTCGTTCTGCTCAAATGATACTTACACTCGATGACGGAGTAAAGACGAACACAATTATCACGTCTGCCATAGCGAACAATTAAATTGTCTCGTAACAAGAAAAGGGAGGTAAATATGAAAAAGCTTATACAATCAAAAAAGCGTGGCTCTGCCATACCTCTGGCGATGCTTTTGGTTGTATTATTGATTTCAATGGGCATGGGACTGTTGAATCTGGGTTTACACAGCCGCATGATTTCTATACGAACCAGTTCGGACATTGCAGCTCGATGCGCCGCTGACGCCGGGCTGACAAAGGCCCTCTTTGAAATGAACGAGCAATTGAAAGTCAAGCCATGGAATGACAGCACCTTACCGATTGAAACACAAATAAGCCTGCCTAATTGCGACGCAGTTTATAGTTACTCAGTTACAGTTGATTCCGGCATTTATACTCTCCAATCTACCGGAACATCCGGCCAGTTCCAAAGAACAGTAAGCTGCACTTTACAATTACAGGGACCATTTGAATCGGCAATCTTCACAGAGGGATTCATAAACCTGAATAACTCGGCCGAAGTGGACTGGTACAATTACGATGCGAGCGATGTAAATCTGAAAGTCGGAACGAACAGCACCGCAGACGGCTCTGTGGACCTGGCAAATTCGGCGATTATAAGGGGTGACGTTGCTGTGGGTGTAGGAGGAGACACTGATACTGCTATTGTTTTAGGAGGCAGTGCAATTATCACAGGTCAGACTTCAGCTCTGACCGAAGAAGTGGAGCTGCTACCGATAACGGTACCGGAAGCGATAGACTCTCTGCCATCCGGGGGAGATATAAACAATAATACAACGATAAGCAGCTCGGGCAAATACAGCAGCATTGATCTTGGGAACAGCGAAACAGTTGTCATTGACGGAGACGTTACCCTCTATATTACCGGCGACATAACGCTTGGTAATTCCGCTGAACTGCAGATAGAACCGGGGGCCTCTCTGACGCTGTATTTAGGCGGGGATTTTGAAGGCCAAAACTCAAGCTCCGTTAACAATGAAACCGAAGACCCGAAGAGTCTTCAAATATACGGCCTCGACAGTTGTGAAGAATTGCGATTCAAAAACAGCTCCGACTTTTTTGGAGCGATCTATGCTCCTAATGCTGATGTCATAATGAACAATTCCGCTACGGTATATGGGGCGGTTGTATCCAAAACCTTTGACATGAGAAACTCCGGTGTCTTTATGTATGATGCTTCGCTGAGAGATTCAAGTGTAAATGACGAGTTAGTGCGCTTCAAAATAAATCGCTGGCACGAGTAATATAATAAGCACACCCTCATTGATAATCAGGTTTGAATGTAATATAAGGCATCTTCGGTCTTAAACTCTGATTGGTTCACCGGAGTAAATGCAGGATAGTCGCGATATCAATTCTCAATAGACCTTTTTCACTACTTCGAGCACAATAATTCTTGACAAACAGACCTGCCTATCCGATAATTCTTGTTCTTGGTAATCTTAGTCTGAAAAAAGCAAAAATGCCGCACAAAATATTATCTAAAAAACAGCTTTCAGAGAACGTTTTCATGGCCGACATTGAGGCACCGCTGGTTGCGCAGGCAAGAAAACCGGGCCAATTCGTGATTATAAGCATAAATAATGAATACGGTGAACGGATCCCCCTGACAATAGCCGGCGCCGACCCGGAAAAGGGCACTATCCGGCTTATCTGGCAGCGACTCGGCAAAACCACCGCCGAATTAGCTGATTTGCAGGAGGGGGACGAAATCACCAACGTCGCAGGGCCCCTGGGCCTGCCGACACATCTCGAAAAATTCGGTACCGTCGTCTGTGTCGGCGGGGGAATCGGCAATGCCCCCCTGCTGCCCATTGCAAAAGCCCTGAAAGAAGAGGGCAACAATATCATCAGCATTCTCGGAGCAAAAAATAAAGAGCTGCTCATCCTCGAAGAAGAATTCGCACAGATAAGCGACGAATTGATAATCACAACCGATGACGGTTCATATGGGCGAAAAGCACTTGTTACCGAACCATTGAAAGAACTCTGCCAGCGCAATGCTAAGCCTGACCAGGTATTTGCTATCGGCCCGGCTATAATGATGAAGTTTTGCTGCGAGGTAACAAAGCAGTTTGACATACCAACACAAGTATCACTCAATACTATCATGGTTGACGGGACCGGCATGTGCGGCGGCTGCCGGATAGAATTTGATAATAAGCCAAAATTCGTTTGTGTTGACGGGCCGGAATTTGACGGCCACAAAGTCAACTTCGATTTGATGATGAAAAGATTGAATGCCTATCAAGACCAGGAAAAAAAGGCACTCGAACAATATAAAGAACACCAATGTAAAATTGAACAAATTGAACCTTGAATATATCTGACAGTTACAAGACAACAGATATTTCTCGATAATTGTTAGGAAACACTTACAGTGACAGATAAAGAAAGACAGCAGCTTCTCCAGCAACTCTTAGAAAAGCAAAAAACCGATAAACTCAAACCAAGCGACAGATACGATATACCCCAGCAGGACATGCCCGAACAGGACCCCGCCGTCAGAAGAGGCAATGTCAACGAAGTGGCAACCGGCTATACTGAAACACACGCCCGACTGGAGGCCATGCGCTGTCTCCAGTGCAAAAAGGCCCCTTGTGTTAATGGCTGTCCTGTGCAAATCAGAATAAGAGACTTCGTTACCGCCATTGCCGAAGGCAACTATAAGGAAGCCCTGGATATCATAAAGGAAAATTCTTTGTTGCCGGCTGTATGCGGCCGAGTCTGTCCACAGGAGGTCCAGTGCCAGCAAACATGCACTGTCGGGAAAAAATTCAAAGATCCTACAAAAGGCGTTTCAATCGGCCGGCTCGAAAGATATGTAGCCGACCTCAATAAAAATTCTGATTCTGTCCCGACCGTCGCAGCCGAAACCGGAAAGAAAATCGCCATAATCGGCTCCGGCCCCGGGGGTATTGTTACCGCCGCTGATGTCAGAAGGGCAGGCCATGATGTTACAATATTCGAGGCTTTTCATAAGCCGGGCGGCGTCATGGTTTACGGAATCCCGGAATTCAGGCTCCCTAAAGCCATTGTCCAGGAGGAAATTGATACCCTGACCAAAATGGGCGTCAAAATCGTCTATAATTTCATCGTCGGCAGAACCAGGACCCTCGAGCAATTGCTAACCGAGGACGGCTTTGATGCAGCCTATATCGGTGTTGGGGCAGGCCTGCCGAGATTTATGGGAATTGAAGGAGAATCCCTTATCGGCGTCTATAGCGCCAACGAATATCTAACACGTGCAAATCTTATGAAGGCATACGATTTTGGCAGGGGAGCAGACACGCCAATCGCCCTCTCAAAGAAAGTTGCTGTTATCGGCGGCGGCAATGTTGCCATGGACTCAGCGAGAACAGCACTCAGGCTCGGAGCCGAAAAGGTCTATCTGGTCTATCGAAGAACCGAAAAGGAAATGCCCGCCCGAATAGAGGAAGTCCATCACGCAAAAGAAGAAGGAATCGAATTTCATATTTTGCAAAGTCCTAAACGAATAATCGGCGATGAAAACAGCCGTGTCGTTGCTATCGAATGCCTTAAGTATGAGCTTGGTGAACCGGACGATTCCGGCCGGCGACGTCCCATTCCAATAGAAGGCTCAGAATTTAGAATTGACCTTGATACCTGTATAATGGCCATCGGTAACGGTGCAAATCCGTTGATTCGTCAGACAACCCCTGAACTGGAATTCAACAAGTGGGGCAATATCGTTGTCGATGAAAACTGCAAAACCTCAATGGAAGGTGTCTATGCAGGCGGAGATATTGTCCTCGGCGCCGCTACCGTTATCCTCGCGATGGGTCAGGGCCGAATCGCGGCGGCTGCAATTAATGAATATCTGGCTAAAAAGTAAAACTTCCAAAATCTGAACTATCCAAGTCGTGTATTTCACTTCTGTACAGAATGTTTGGGCTAATTATCAATTTAAAATCGAGTACGATTGCGGACGAGCCGCTATTTCGGTAGCTTTGTCACCGGCCTTGCTGAATTTCCGAAGAATCTCTTTGATCTTATCTTCTCTTAGCTTCTTCAATCCCTCCGTCAAATCAGACTCGCGCAGCATAAATTCAATAAAGTACTTACCTTCACCTTCGCCGATGGGAATACTTATCTTTCCGACATAACCTTCACCGGCACTACTACTTTTAGGTTTTGCTGGAGCAGCTACTTTTTGGAGGTGCACTGGTCCTTTTATCTCTATGTAATTATCTCCGATATGAGTTTCCCCGTCTACAGTATTTACTATATTTAGCAAGGCCTGCTTGAGTTTTATATTTTGCATGTTAACAGTTATTTCTTCTTCCAGCCATGATGGCTCTTCCTTTGCTATCACAAGTTCCATACCAGTCCATCCGGCAAGCCTTTGAAGTATCACATCAGCCCTATCAATCCTTTTGCCTTCAAAGGAGATATCAACCACCTGGTCAAGCTTCGCTTCCCGAAAATCCTCTTCATTAACCATTCTTATCACAGGGGCCTGACCAGGAAAATCCATTCCCGAAAGATACCACCTTGGTGTCTTGTACTTATCACCCACCTGTTCCAATATAACAGTAAAAAATACAGGCGCAATTCCTTTGTCAGTTGACATCATTTTAAATATCTCAGACATTCTTTGGGGTACGTCATACGGTAAAAAAGAGACTCCATCAAACGCTCTCCTTATAAGATCCAAGGCATTCTCGAAAGAAAAACTACCGTCAAATGACAGTTTCATTGAATAGATTTTCTTAAGCAGTTCAAGTTGTTCAGCATTTGGCCTGCCAAGAATATGCTCTAGCTCCTGCCGGGGATATATCGTAATTTTATCATCACCCACGGCGTAACGCATAAAAAATGCGTTCAGCATCTCTGTCAAACTGTCAGCCAATGATCCATCATTAAGCGATGCCGACAATCTTGTGGCCCTACCATTAGGCAACTTCCATTCCGCCTCATCAGATAAAACAATCTTCGCTCCCAACTCCGATCCGATGTCGTAAAGGGCTTCGGCAATAGTAACATCCTTGAATTCGAACTCCGCTTGTTCTTTGCTGAGACTGTCCAGCAATTGTTGTTGGTCAGCCTGCGTATAGCAGGTTACGATACCTATTATTATGACTGCAACAACCATTTTTCTTAAATTTATCGCCTTCATTTTTGTCTCCTTTATTTCAAAATTAATATTTACATTAAACATGCAAAGTCATTTTCGTCTCTGCTTTGCCCATTATCCGCTACTTTTGGTTCACTTGTACGAATTATAATCCAGGTCGATTGGTCTTTTCCCTGATTGCCCTGTTTATTGGAATCAAGTATCTCGACTTTGGCTGAGCCTTTACTCTCAATAAATGTCACTATTGCTTTTCCACCGTTCTCAAATCGTACCGTCGGCGGCGTATCAGTTTTTATTATTACGGCGATAAACACAACTGCCGCAATCGCAGCAATTCCAGCGGCTATCTTAAATACACGTCTGTATTTAATTGTTGAGGTTTTACTATGGTCGGCCTGGCTCAGCCTTTTCGATATCGATGTCTGTAATCGGTTCCAGTTAACACCGGCTAACTGTTCGCTCTCATTTTGTCTGAGCAGAAGGTCTATTTGTTCTTTTTCATTTTTCATTCCAGATAATCTTTCAGTAATACCTTAAGCTTTTGTCTTGCCTTGAATACATACCACTTTACCGACTCTGTAGAGCAACCCATAATCTCGGCGACTTCATCTCGCGGCAATTCTTCAATTCCAATCAGGGCTATCGCCTGTGCCTGTTTTTTCGAGAGCTTTAACATCACCCGCTGTATTTCTTCTTTTAATTCTTTGCCGGCTTCCTTTTGCTCCGGCGTAAAAACTTTCTTGCTCTCACAGTCTCCTGAAATTTTTATTTTTTCCGCCCTGCCTCTGGCGGCTCTTCGCTGACTGATAGCTGTATTGGCAATAATCCGAATAAACCATGCCTCGAACCTCTTGGGTTCCTTTAATTTATCAATACTTAGATAAGCCTTCACAAACCCATTCTGAACAGCCTCAGCCGCCTCATCTGCATCACCCAGCATTCTTACAGCCACCTGTATCGCCCGCCGTTGATACAAACCCACAAGCTCATCAAACGAAGCACGATCCCCTGTCTGGCTTGCCTTGACCAGCCGTTCAATACCATCGGTGTTTGTTTTCGGGTTACCATTCACAAATACTTCCTTACCCTTATAGACTCACAAATTCCAGGAACGTTAGCAAGAATTTATGATTTTTTTTCAAACAAGAGCCTTTTTTGCCTTTCAGAATAGTATTATTTGAAGTATTTCCATTCGCCAAATGCTTATGCTGCCATGCAAAGCCACTTTTAAAAATGCCCTGATCGTATTTGACAATTCTCCTTTTCTTTAGTATTATTTGTGTTTTTGTAATCTCAAGCTGTCTTAAATATATTAATCCTGATTTCAAATACGAGAAATGAATATGCAAATTAAGCCATTCAAGGCATTTAGGTTTGATAAGGCGGTTGTCGGCGACCTGGGCAGTTGTATTGCTCCTCCCTATGACGTTATCAGCGACGCCCAGCAGGAGCAGCTTTATAATAAAAGCGAACATAATATTGTTCGTATAATCAAAGGAAAGACAAACGCCTCTGATAACGGCGACAATAATCAATATACAAGGGCTGCCGGCTATCTCAATAACTGGATAAATCAAGGGGCATTAAAGGAGGATGCTACTGACACTATCTATGCTTATGTCCAGGACTTCGAGCTGGGGGGAATACAATTTCAGCGTCTGTCCTTTATAGCTTTGGCCAGGCTCGAGGAATTCGGAGAAGTCGTCAGGCCCCACGAACAAATCCTCAAAAAGCCGATGCTCGACAGACTCAGTCTCAAAAAAGCAACAACAGCCGATTTCGGCCTGGTCTTTATGCTCTATGAAGACGAGCAGGAAATCGCAGACAAAATCATAGAACAGACCGTCACAACCGAGCCGCTTATTGACTTTATCGATGAACAAAATGTACGTCATCGTCTTTTTGCAATAACCGCCGAAGAAGATATCCAGCAAATTGTGAAAATGATGAATGACAAAAGCTGCGTCATCGCAGACGGACATCATCGTTATACGACAGGTTTGGCTTATTCCAAAGAAAGCGACTACCCGGCAGCTAAGTATCAAATGCTGGCCTTTGCCAATATCTCACACAAAGGGCTGATAGTTTTAGCCACACACCGGCTAGCATGCAATCTCGAAAACTTCAGTTTTGAAAAACTTATTACTGAGCTTAAAGAAAACTTCGAGCTTACCGAGCTCAAGTTTGATTCTCCCGAGAGCAAAATTGATGCAAGGCAAAAGATGCTTGAACAAATGAAGGCCGGGCACGATGAAGATGAAAACGCATTCGGTATCTACGGAGCAAACAACGCCTTTTACGTTGCCGTCCTGAGAGATAAACAGGCGATGGATCCGGTTGCACCTGATATGAGCCCGGCATGGAGGACACTCGATGTATCTATTCTGCATAAGCTAATCCTGGAAAAAATATTGGGTATTGACGAAGAAAGGCTGGCCAAAGGCGAAAATCTTCAATATGTGAAAGATACTCCAAATGCAATCGATGAGTCAATCTTTCAGGTTGACTCAGGGAACAAACAAGCGGCCTTTTTTATGAATCCCGTAAAGATGCAGCAGCTAAAACTGGTAACGGAAGCAGGGGAAAGAATGCCTCAGAAATCAACGTACTTTTATCCTAAAATATTTACAGGCTTAACGATTCAAAAATTGTAAGACTAACTAAAACGTCATCTCTGCGAGAGCAGAGACATATTAACAAAAACAATATAAATTCCCTCTGGAGTTTATCCCGCAGTACAATGCGGAGTGGGAATGAAAGAAAGAAGAGAGTAGATGATATGGCAGATTGGAAAAAACCACCAAGATTATTCATTCCAGGACCTGTAAAGGTCAACGAAGACGTCCTGCAGCAGCTCGCACGGCCGACGCTCGGACATCGTGGCAAAGAGTATGCTCAACTGCACGGTGAAACAGTCGATATGCTCAAAAAAGTCCTCTTCACCGACCAGAATATTTTTCTCTTCACGTCCTCGGCCTCAGGTATCTGGGAAGCCGCTGTTCGCAACTGTGTTGGTCCTGACGAAACCGTTCTGGCCACCTGCTGCGGGGCCTTCAGCGATAAATGGGCCGATGTGGCCAAGAGCTGTGGTAAAAACGTAGATGAGCTTAAAGTCGAATGGGGTACGCCTACTTTGCCAGAGATGATTGATGAGAAACTCGCTACGGGCAAGTACGCCGCTGTTACCCTCGTTTATAACGAAACGAGTACCGGGCTGACAAATCCGGTCTATGAAATCAGCAAAATGATGAAGGAAAAATATCCGGATGTCCTTGTCTTCGTCGATGCTGTCAGTGCGATGGTTGGCCTGCCTTTGCATTTCGACGAGCTTGGCTGGGACATAGTATTAGCCTCGGTACAGAAAGCATTCGCAATTCCGCCGGGCCTGGCTGTTGCCGCGGTAAGCAATAGAGCTTTGGAAAAAAGCAGTAATGTTCCCAACAGAGGTTACTACTTCGACTTCCAGGCTTTCGCAAAAATGGCCGCGAAAAACCAAACGCCCACCACACCAAATGTCCCTCATATTATGGCCTTGAACTACCAGTGCGAAAAGCTGCTTAAAGAGGGTATGGACAATGTCTGGGAAAGACATCAACAAATGGCTGATTTTGTAAGGGCCTGGGCTAAGGAAAAATATGACCTCTTCTGCGATGAAAAGTACGCCTCAGATACACTTACAACGGTCAAGAATACCAGAGGTATCAACGTCTCCGAAACCATCAATAAAATACAGCAAAAGCACAATACGATTTTCGGGAACGGCTACGGCAAGCTCAAAGAACAAACTTTCCGAATCGCTCACATGGGCGATATCACCCTCGACGATCTGAAGGAGCTTCTCGGCTGGATTGATGAGGAAACCTCTTAAATTCGCTATCAAACTCTAAGAGCGTTCAGCTCCCGGGTTCTACAATCCGGGGGCTTTTTTTATATTCGCCACAGGAAGCTGCAATCACGACGTCATATGATAGCTGAATTCAAGCACTTTAGGCTCTGCAAGCTTTCGGTAATCAACCATATCCATCCGTATCGCTTTGTCATGCGTGCCGGCCTGGAACTTTATATGGTCGTCCTTTTCCAGTGCCTTGTCCATAATAGTAGGCAAGTCATACAGATTGCCGAATGGCGGCTCGGCTCCCAGCTCACAATCGTCAAATATCGCGCCGATTTCCTCTTCCCTGGCCAGATCAACTGATTTAGCACCAATTTGACTTTTCAAGACACCTAAATCAATCTTGCAACACGCTGAGAGCACACACATGATGTATTTACCGTCGGCTTTGACAATAACCGGTTTTGCTACGTATTTGCCCGGCTCGTGCTCGGCAGCGGCCATCTGCTGCGCCGTAAAAGCAGGTGAGTGTTCGGTAATATCGTAATTAATCGCCGACTTGTCCAAAAGTTCTATCACTCGCATATTAAACCTCCTGAAAACTAATACCGGCTGATATGTATAATAAATAATATTTATCTAACCACCTTTTTAGCACTAATCAAGAAAAAACAGCAAATTTTTAATTGGAGGATGGATAAGAAAATGCAGAACCAGAATGCAAATTAAGGGGATTTTTCAAGAGGGCACCACGGCGTGATTTACGCCGTGGCGCCATATTTTTAAATCGTAACTACTCGTAAATATTCGTAGATTCCGTTTCTTCAACCGGACGCGTAAGCTGGTCAACATTCATAACGGCTTTGAAGCGTACATCTCCGGGCTTTACGGCTGCGACGACCACACGCCAGGCGGCTCTGGCCTTCGGCTCAAGACTGCTTAAGGGGTAGAACTTCACCATTTGTCCCTCTAAAGAACCGGCAGTTGCGCCCGCTGAGGAAACATATTGAACATTACCTTCCAAAAGACAATTGATGCGGATATTTGTGGCGGCAGCAGAACCCTGGTTCGTAACACTGATTACGTATGTCGTTTGTGAGCCGACTTTTACCGGGTCTTCGACGTCAACGACTTCCAGCGACACTGCGGAAATCCCTGTTACCTCAGTCGGCACAGAAGCAGTTACAGCCTCCGAACAGTATGCAGTTACGGTTGCGCTATTCGTTTGCATACCAGGCTCTGTCGGGACATAGGAAACACGTACTTTTTTGATGCTATTCGGCGCTAGAGTACCGAACTCCCAGATCAATTTTGAGCCGGAAAGCTTTGCGCCCTCATCTGCTTCTATAGAGGTAGCCCCATTCGGGACGGTATCTTCGACAATAGTATTTTTAGCCGGTATATCCGACTTATTGGCAACTGTTATTTCGTAAGTTACCTTTCGACCGAGATAATGTTTTCTTGGGACGTTGTTTTCAATTGTCAGTACAGGCAGACTTACAATCGTAGTAGTTTCTGCTGATTCTGCTCTCAGGCCTGTAGCCGAGGTGGCCACTGCTTTGCTGGTGTACCTGCCAACCTTTGCCGCACGCAGTTCAGCCGAGAATTGCCGCGACTGACCTTCGGCCAATGTACCTACATCCAAAACTAATTTACTCTTGCCGTCGGTTGTTCGCAGCCCGATGGAAAGTTCGTCAATGATTCTGACATTTTGCGCGGATCCTGTACCTGAATTGGTCACCACGAATACAACCGGAATCGCCTCACAGAGTAATGCCTCATCCGGCGCTACCCTCGCCAGCTCTAACCTGGGTTGAACGATTCTTATAGGAGCACAAGCCGGGATGATAGGTGTAATAACAGTTGTGCAATGCTCAAGGGAATCGGCGCTCGAAGCCACACCGGAAACTGTAATTCGCTTGCTGGCTTTAGGCCCAAGTGATTTTATCTCCCACACAAGTTTATCCACATCTTTTCTCGCTGCCGGATTTGACCTTGTGAATTCGAAACCACGTGAAAGCTCTTCGTTTACCACAATATCGGTCAGTACCGCTTCCGTCAGGTTTGTAACTGCGATGAAATAATCAAACGACCTGTTTAGTTCGACTTCTCTCGGCACGGTCTTGTCCAATCGAACAATCCCGCATTCCGGCCATGGATAGGTCATCGAGATCACGGCCATGTCGGACTGACTGAGAACTACCAGTTGCCTACCCTCGCTGACAACAGGTCCATCTATCCGAACAGGCAAACCACCCAGAGGAGCAGGCACTGCATTGATTGGAGCTATAGCTATGGGTTCGTGGCTGCTATCCCAAAAGAACTTTTCAGGCTGCTTTAATTCCGGCTCGCCCTCCTTCGGCTTAAAGAAACTCTTCATGCTCTCGCAGCCCAGGGAGCTAAATACCAGCAAAATAAGCGAGATAGTCAGGATTTTTTTCATCGTATATACCCTTTCACACCTTCAGGTAAAAAAAAACGGGCAGAAAATCATTAAGCAGGATTTCCTTTCCTCGTTTTAATACCGCACAATTTCCGTTAATATATCGGTACAAGCCTTCGCTAAGTTAACCCAAAAAACGAATATGGCTCATTGCAAAGGTGATAAAATTTATCAATAAGAACCGATAAAAACCGAAGTCTGCACATCCTTATGAACACTTCAGGCGCACATTATGTCAATTCTATACCGTTACAGGACCTATAAAAAGCAGACTAAAAGGAATTGTACACCCTTCTCCTTTCAGCGCTCGCCAGGCCGCTAAATATAAAATAATTATACACCTTTTGAGACTGTGAATCAAGTAAAAAATGCCCGTTTCGAGGACTTCGGAGGGCATTTAAAATATCTTCACACCCCGATAGACCGGTAAAAAACTACAAATTATGAAAAATATATTAATAACATCTTGACATTAAGACGTTATAATGTTATGATGTTACTAATGAGGTGATAATATGAAAGCTAATACGAAAAGAACTACCGTTTATCTGGATTCTGATTTGCATCGCGCATTACGCATAAAAGCGGCCCAAACGGAACACTCCATGTCGGAGCTGGTTCAGGAGGCGATTAAATTTTCTTTAGCGGAGGATTCCATTGACCTGACGGCTTTCGAGCAGCGCAGGAAAGAGCCCAGCCTGCCGTTTGAGGATGTTTTGAAGAAGCTCAGAAAAAATGGCAAAATATAGAATAACTATCAAAAAATCCGCTGCAAAAGAGCTGGAAGCTCTCCCCAAGAAAGACCTGCAAAGAATCATCAAACGCATTCATGCACTTGCCGAAAATCCCAGACCACAAGGCTCAAAGAAACTCTTGGGACAGGAGCAATATCGCATTCGACAGGGGGATTACAGAATAGTTTATTCTATTGAAGATAAAGATTCGCTGATTGATATATTCAAAATCGGACACAGACGAGAAATTTACCACCCCTGACAAATCACCGCATCAAAGCCGAGCAGCAAGAATGCGGCAATTTGGGGGAAAAAAGTAATATTACTTTTCTTCTTTCTTATTAGACCTCTGTGTCAAGGTTGATCCTACAAAACTCTTTACTGCCTTTAGCAACCCATCGATTTTTTCAGCGGCTATAACTTGAGCGCTAAAAGCGAATGCTCCTAAGAACATAAGAATTGGAAACAAGACGACAACAGCAACAAGTTGAATCCAAGTTGGCAGGTTATCTATTTCGTCGATATACACAAAAAGGAGTACGCAGAATGTTGCGCCGATTAGAATGATAATCCATTCGGCAATTGCTTTGCTTCTCTTGTGACGTATGTGTGCATGAATCAATTTGTGTATAAACAATTGTTTAACCATGCTTTCTTTTTCGTCGTCAGAGGCTATTCCATATTGGTTACCTGTAACAAGTTTAAGATTCTTATGTTGAGGATATATCTCTTCGACTTTTTTTCGGTAGATTGCAGCCCACAAACTCGCAATCTCATTCAATTCTATAGGTGTAGAGCCTGCTAAGGCCAAATCGTGCATGAGTGACAGATATTCACTGAGCCAATCGCCTCCTTTGAGAACACGCTCCTGGGCTTGATGAATATAAAGTTCAAGATGACTTTTATTTGCCTCGGCCATTATGAATTACAAATTAGAAATTGCCCACCAGAGATTTTCAGAATACGAATTTACCGAATTCGAAATTTATACAGAAATCGTTGAACGTTTTATGACAAGATTGTGTAATTACTGCTCTTGATTTTAGTAATTCGGGAGTTGAAAAGCAAGGAAAAACGGGTAAATCTTTGCTATTTAGACACATACATCTTATGATATAAGCCAAAATTGAGGCTCGAAATTACTAACTAAGCTGCTTATTTGTTCAAACAAGGATGTTTGAAAATGGATAATCCAGAATATGAAAAATTCCTATTAGACATAGCTGATGATGTGGCGAAACTTGTCGCAATTTCGGAAAACCGAACATGCTTTGAGCATCATAGCTGTGACCTTGGTAAGAAACAGGCGGCCTACTCAGAGGCAAGGAAACGAGGAGCTAATCAAATGCCCCCCGAACCTTTAGCAGGATTTCTATCTGTCTTAACCCACGACAAAGACATCCCTGATGTAGTGCCAAGGCCAAAAATTGATGAAGCACTTGCATATTATTACTTTTCGCTTGCTACCATTCACGACAAAATGCGTGATGAGGGATACATCCCAATTCATAATAACAGTGAGGCTAAACAGTTGGCTAAAAGCGTATGGGCTACTATAGAAAAGCTTTGTGTCGATAGACAATTTATCATCAAAATAGCCCTTGATTACGTGGAAGCTGACCTTGCCAGAAAAAAGCCAGCAGAAACAGAGCCGGATACTGCTCGGGCCAAATGCTGGAGGATAATAAAGAAGATACCCGGCTGGCTATTCAAGAAAACATGGCATCTTGTTGTTATTATTATTGGTGGTCTTATTGTTGCAATACTGATTGATATTTTTGGTGATTTCGGCTGGCTCGAAAGAATTAAGGATTTCATTTACGAGATACTTCATATTTGTCGAGACAATATCCAGTGAGAGGTTGCTCCGCATACAATATGAGGTACGAACTAAAATTATCTTGGTTTGTAACCGCTCTGGGTGTGGAGGGCATCTATAAAGGCCAGCATATTTTCCAGGGGTACATCGCCCTCGACGGCGTGGGCGGGTGCGAAAATATAGCCTCCGTTTTTGCCGGCTTTTAACAGTTTGTCCGCTGCATTCTTAACATCTTCGACTGAGCCGTATGGCAGGATTTGCTGCGTCGAGAGGCCCCCGTGAAATGCAAGCCGTCCCTTGTACCTTTCCATAAGGCCAAAGACGTCCATAACCTCCGGCTGAAACGGATTGAAACAATTAAGCCCTATTTCAATCAAATCGTCAAAAAGCTCATCCACCTTGCCGCACGAATGGATAATCACGTACTTGCCCGCATCCCGAGCAACCGAATACATCCGTTTCAACTGCGGCTGGATAAATTCCCGCCAGAGGTTAGGCCCCATCTGAAGGCCTCTCTGCTGGCCCCAGTCATCACCTAAATAAATCGCGTCTATATCATATTTTAAGGCTTCTGTTATCTGGGCGATGTTATAATCAGCTATTTGTTCCAACAGCTCATGGACGAAGTCCGGGACTGTGAGAAAATCCATCATCAGGTTCTCCATACCCCGCAGAGTCCAGGCCCGCTCGTACAGCGAGAATCCAATTTTAAATACCCGGAAGCAATCCTCGTACAAAGAGAGCTTCTCGGGAATATCCTCAAAAATACGCCTGTCAAGCGGGTCAGGAAATTCGTATCCGTCAAGTGTGGGCTCCGGCAAAAGACACCCTTCAACAATACCGATATCTTTATCGACGCTGCGGTCCCACGCAACTCCGAAAACATCACGAAAGCGCTCATTGCCAATATCAGTAAAAAAACCTGTATCGCTGCCTAATTTGACAAAATGATTGTCCAAGTCCCGCTCCAGATCATCCCGGCCAAAATGCCTTCGCAGCTTATCAGCAGCCTCGACGGTAAAGCCGCAGTGCCAGGGAACATATGGAACTCTGCACCCCTCAATCGCCAGCTTGACCACATCTCTTTTGTTCATCCGCTGCATTTCCAAATTATGTAAACCATGAAACTATTGTTCAGAATGAGATTGAAATTTCACTAAAGCACTTTTGCCGTCAAGCCGGACAGGCGAACATCTTCGCCGAAGCGTTTGATATCAACGTGATGCAGTCCGATAGCCTGCGTTAATTCAGCCATCGGCCCGGTTATATCAGCGCTGCCCTGCGCCCCTAATATCCTCGGTGCGATATAAACGACAACTTCATCGGCAAGCCCTTCTTTTAGAAACGAAGTCAATACCCTCGGCCCGCCCTCGACAAGTAAGTGAACAATGCCGCGTTTACTCAATTCATCGAGCAGACAATGCAGGTTGGATCGGCCCTGCGTAACCTGATAAGTAAGTACCTCTGCCCCCTTTTTTGTAATCTTTTCTGCAATTTCCGGATTCGCCTGAACTGAACCTTCTCTGGTGTATATCATCAGGGGATGTTTCTTAGCCGTCTTAATCAGTTTACAATCCAAGGGGACTCTAAGATGGTTGTCTAAAACGATCCTTGTGAGTTCTTTACCTTTGCTCGGTCTGACTGTCAACAGCGGGTCATCGGTTATTACTGTATTTATGCCCACCAATATACCGCCTGCACGCCGGCGTAATTTGTGTACATCTTTTCTACTTTGCTCGCCGGAAATCCAACCGATTCCTGACGGCGGCGGCTCGGTTATGGCCAATTTGCCGTCAATACTTTGCGCCCATTTCAACGTTACCCAGCACCTGCCGGTGGCGGTAAATTTAATAAAAGGAGCGTTCAGCAATTTGGCTTCGGTTTCGCAGATGCCTGTCTGCACTTCAATTCCAGCATTACGCAACTGCTCTATACCTTTCCCTCCGGCGTGTTCAGATGGGTCAATCATTGCTACGAAAACTTTTGCCAACCCGGCGGCGATTATGGCCTGTGTGCAGGGGCCGGTCTTACCTTGATGAGAGCACGGCTCAAGCGTAACGTACATCGCGGCGCCACGTGGATCTATGCCCAAGATAGTGCAATCTTCCATCGCGTTTATTTCCGCATGGGGGCCGCCAAACTTTTTGTGCCAGCCTTTGCCGATAATCCGATTGCCTTTTATAATAACAGCACCAACGGCCGGATTCGGCTCCACAGAACCGATACCACGCTGCGCCAACGCCAAAGCAGACCTCATCAGTCTTTCATTTTGATTCACAACAACTCCAGAAATTGTTTTTCATCTATCACTTTAACGCCAAGCTTTCTCGCCTTATCAAGTTTGCTTCCCGGATTGCTGCCGGCCAATACAAAATCGGTTTTCTTACTTACACTCGATGACGATTTTGCTCCCGCCTGTCTTATCGCCTTCTCTATTTGCTGGCGTGTGAAATTTTCCAAAGTGCCTGTAACCACAATCGTTTTGCCTGCTAATTTATCAGAACGCCGGGTCTTCGGCTGCTCTGACTTCATCCCCGCAGCCAATAACTCATCAATCACTAACTTGTTCTTTGAGTCGCGAAAATATTTAAATACACTTTCTGCCATTGTCGGTCCGATTTGGTCTATATCCGCAAGCTCTTGCTGTGTTGCGTTCATAAGCTTATCAAGTGAACCAAAATGCTCAGCTAAGATTTGAGCGGACTGCCCACCGATATGTCGAATTCCCAGGGCTGCAATGAAACGCCATAATGGCTGTTTCTTACTTTTATCTAACGCCTCTACCACATTTGTAGCACTTTTTTCAGCCATCCGCTCAAGTTCAATCAAGTCCTGCTTCTCTAATTTGTAAAGGTCTGCAAAATTCTTTACCAGCCCGGCCTCGACCAGTTGTTCGATTAAAGCCGTGCCGAGATTTCCTATATCCATCTGCCCACGTCCGGCAAAATATTTCAGGCGTTCTTTCAATTGCCCCGAACAATCAGGATTGAGGCAACGGATATAAACGCCCTCTTCATCTTTGGCTACCTCCGAACCACAACTCGGACATTCTTTAGGAAATTCGAAGGGCTTTGTGCCGACAGGTCTTAATTCTTTCTTTACTTCTATCACCTGCGGTATTATCTCGCCGGCCTTTTCAATTATTACGGTATCGCCGCTACGGACACCAAGCCGATTTAATTCATCGAAATTATGAAGGCTTGCGCGTTTAACAGTTGTCCCTGATAATTGTACCGGCTTAAGATTTGCTACAGGTGTTAAAATGCCGCTTTTTCCAACCTGTACGTCGATTGATTCAACAATGGTCTCAGCTTGCTCAGCGGCGAATTTATATGATATGCACCACCGAGGTGCCCTGCCGGTTGCGCCTAATATATCTCGCTGGTCGAAATGGTTAATCTTTATCACCATCCCGTCAATCTGGTAATCCAGCTTCAATCGTTTTTCGCTCGAAGCCAGGCAAATATCTATCACTTTATCGATGTCTTTGGCTTTTTTGATATGAGGATTAACTGGCAAACCAAGTTCTTTGAATTTCTGTAGTGTTTGGTAGTGATTTTCAGCTAATGGCTCAGACAGCTCGCCCATGGCATAGGCAAAGAACGAAAGATTCCGTGCCGCGGTGATCTTCGCATCCAGAAGTTTCAAAGAGCCTGCCGCGGCATTTCGAGGATTGGCAAAGGCCGGCTCACCTGCTTCAGTGCGAAGTTTGTTTAGCTCGGTAAAAGCACTTGTGGGCATATATACTTCACCGCGAACTTCGAGCACGGCAGGAATATTACCACCTCTTAATACCAACGGAACAGCTTTTATTGTTCGCACATTAGCGGTAACGTCATCGCCCATCCGACCATCACCGCGAGTAGCCGCCGTAATAAGAACACCGTCTTCATAGCGAAGACTTATAGCAAGACCGTCTATTTTCAGCTCTACCACATAATCGTAATCCATCCCCTCAAGCTGTTTGCGCACCCTCTCGTCAAAAGCCCTAAGCTCAGCGGCGTTATAGGTATTGTCCATACTCAGCATTCGTATTGCGTGCCTGACAGTGGCAAAACCTTCAAGGGGCCGTCCGGAAACACGCTGAGTAGGCGAATCAAGTGTGATAAATTGCGGATTCTCCTGTTCCAATGCCTTCAACTCGGCAAAATATTCATCATATTGTCGGTCGCTTATTTTCGGCTGATTGGACACATAATAGAGATAATCGTGCTCGCGAATCTCATCCCGCAAGCGTTCGATTTGC
>JACKQG010001298.1_pt1 | contig 34952 bp, 43 predicted proteins | sample 8237621 | NCBI WGS metagenome assembly JACKQG01 (sample SAMN15677084, study PRJNA649215) | marine metagenome | biome: marine; feature: Black Sea; material: saline water; isolation source: suspended particulate matter (SPM) from the Black Sea western gyre | collected 2013-06-09/2013-06-10 | depth...
GGACCAGCTATTCCAGCTAACTACATCGAAGGCTTCCCGCAGACCTTGCAAGTCGCCACCCTAGACTTCACCGCCACAGACGACATAGGCATCATTGAGCAGGCTTCTGTCGATCTCGACTATGTTCAAATCATCTGCGAAGCCACTAATCCCGAACAACTTGCCGTCACGCTGACAGCGTAAGGAGCTTATCATGCCAGCTAACATCAGTAACGTATTCGACATTGTGGTTGATGAAACCCTCAACACTGGAGGAATCGTCAGTGTGACAGTCACCAATCCGGGACGGGCTTTCCGAGTTGTTGGAATGTATGTGACCGGAGACAATGCGGGGCAGGTCACCCTCTCCAATAGCGTCACCGGCACTACTATCGCGCAGAACGTGGCCCTCGCTGCACCCTTTATCATCAACATAGGTAGTGACTTTCCTTCTTCTGTAAACCAAACTCCCATCACTAATATGGAGGTAGCCGCGAACGAGAATCTCGTTCTAACGGCTGACGCCGCCGCTGATGTGACCCGAATGGTCATCAAATGCGAAGCATCTAACCCCCAAGCCATTACCGTAACGTAGGAGCCTTCTCATGCCAGCTACCATTAGCAGTACCTTTCGCATCGTCGTTGACGAAACCCTTACCTTTGGAGGAGCGGCTGCTGCCGCAAACTTTACCTTACCTCGCACTTGTCGAGTCGTGGCTTTTTACGTCACCACGACCGCCCCATTAGCTGCGAGTCGGTGGGCACTGAGTAACCTCACCACGGGTGTTGACATCATCTTATCCGGAACTCCGATAGGAGGGCCTGGCGACATCCTCGATGACCGACCAATTCCCATCCTACTTGCAGGCCAAGAACAAGCAGCAGGAGATGTGATTGAAGTCCGTTGCTTTAACGGAGCGGGGACTCGGTACGTTATCGAATGCGAAGCCTCCAACCCGCAGACACTGACAGTAACTTAATCTAGGGGGAGTTTATGCCCGCAAACATCTGCTCTACCTTTGCCATCGTCCTTGAGCAAACCCTGAACAACTCTGCTGCTACAGTAGGGAATGTCAGGGCTCTCAAGGTGGTGTCTGTGCTGATTACTGGTGATTCCGGCGGATCTATCTCATTCACCAATGGCACAACGGGTAATACCGTAGCTACGGGGACTATCGGGGCAGAATCGACCAGGGAGTTGGGGGTCGGAACCGCCAATACAGTTTTTCTGGCGACAGACGACCTAGTGTTTACTGAGGCGAGCGGCTCGAATGTTGACCGCATTGTCGTCATCTGTGAAGCCTCGTCACCTCAAACTCTTACTGTGACGTAGGGGCCTAAGCTACGATCTCCTTTCTAGTGAGGAGTGAACGCAACATCCTTTCCCGAGTTTCCTAAATCCTCCGCCAGACGGAGGAGCCGGTATGTCGTTGTGAACGACACTTGCGATCAAACCCTCTAGTCGGGCATCTTGCGCCTGTATCGCATGGACTACACTACCGAAAAGACCTTCCAGCCTCGCGTCTGCCGCTTGGACTGCATGAACGACCGATCCGAACATCCCCTCGACCCGTGCATCGGACGCTTGGACCTCGTGAACGACCGATGCTATCAGCCCTTCGAGTTTCATTACACAATCTCAAATTTCGTCTGCACTGTGTCGGTTCCAACCCATGCTGCAACAGTGCTCGGATTAAGAGGGGCTGTTGCGTAACCGTAGGTAGTATCCGCTAGGTCAGGCGTGAAGTTATCGCCGTTGAAAAAAGCACCTGCTGCACCCGCCGCCGCAAACGAGTCTATCGCGGTGCCACTAGCATAAGCGTGTGTCGTTACGCCTAGCACCGACGTAGGCGAGACGCCTAACTGTGTCGCGATGTCGCCAACAAACGAGGTGACGACGTTATCGCCGCTGTTGGGTGTCGTCTCTTCTGTATAGGTCGTCGGATCGAACGGATCAGAGTTGGTAGCCCCGAAGTTGGTTACGGGTCCACCGGTCGGGGTCCACGTTCCTACGGTACTGCTGTCTGCATCTGGAGCGATTCTCGTAACGAAAAGCGGCGTTTCCCCTGCGTCAGCTAAATCATCGTAAACGATGAACTGCGCGAAGTAGGTCGTTCCTGCTGTTGGGAAGCTCGAATTTCCCGAAAACCCCTCACTGTGATACGAGCCGGTGGTCTGCGCTGTCTGTACATCCGTGAAGGTAGCAGTCACCGCCACACCGTCAACGAAGACTCTTCCTGACCACGGGCTTGCGCTCATGTCATATTGCAACGCCCAGTAATGCCAGTTTCCAATCGGGACAGAAAAAGTCGCTTTCAGTACATTGTCAACGTAGAGCGCGAAGGTTGAAGACGCTGCGTTGTTCATATAGATGGAGATGTATCGACTATTACCGCCAATGACTTGCAGGAAAAAAGTGTTTTGGGTCCAGTTAGGCGAATCGTTGTAGGCCGCCATAGTGAGCCACCCCGAAGGGGTAAATGACTGCACAGGCAAGTAAAAGTCAGCCCCCGAATTTACTTTGAATGACCACCGAGCAGGACTTCCAGCATAGGTATAAGTGAAAGCGTTGTCGGGCACATACCCAGAGGGTGCAGCGAAAAGCTGCCAATCCATATCATCGTTCAGCAGTGTTGCTGTCTCTTGACCGAACGCCCATGACCATTTTACTGCCATAATTCCTCCTACGGGATCAGACCCGGATAATCAAAGTTGATTTCTTCTTTGGTTCGTTCCATCCAGCCCAACAAAATGTCGAAAGAGTCAGGAGTCACAACGACAAACCGCTGCTCTGGTCCTCTGTCACACATGGGTGATGTAACGCCCGCAGGAAGCTCTGATGCAGCAGAGACAAGCGTCCCTGCTCCGTCCTCCATACCCGGATCAATCCGGCCATCGGGATTATTAAAAATTGGAGCGTAAAAATACTTCATTTCCTCTCCTTATGGTATCGGTCCAAGTGCCGCCGCTATTCGGTCGAGAGCAGTAGTTACATCAACAGGCGCGACCCCTGCCCAGCTTAGGATGTTGGCGGGAACGTATTGAGGACTGATGCCTGTCCCGTCGTAAGTGAGGACTCCGCCGCCCGCGATGCTTATGGTGTTCCAGCGAGTCGCTGGGTCAGCTTCAACTATACCGCTTGGGCCAATGATCAAGCCGGCAGTCATACCAAAAAAGCGGGAATCCTCGATGCGGACAGTCGATCTATCGATGTTGGCACCAAAGCGTCCCGACGTAAAGCAATCACGGATACGAGATTCGCCACCGTCCTGAATAATGCAAGTGAAGTTTCGATTTTGGATGATCACGTTGTCCAGATTGATTACCTCGTCGCGAGCTTGACCCGTACCACCCAAAGCAACACCAGCCTGTGCGTCCGCAAAAATCAGCGAGTCCGAGAGGGTACAAGTAGAGAGGGACGTGCCCCTAAACTGAACGGCGGCTACGCCTAGAGCACCGCCAGAAGCGTCGATACGCATATTGACGACGACAGCCGAAGTGGCGTCAAACGTGAGCGACACTCCAGTCGGTGCAGCAATAATCGACTGCTGGCTGACGCCGATCATCCTTACACGAGCGGGCATGATTACGTTTTCTCTATACACCCCCGGCCTCACGACGACTGTGATGCTTGACGTTGCGATAGCGAGAGCCGCCATAATCGTCAGAAAAGGGAGGTCTTGGCGATCGGGCAGAGCCGTACCGTCATTACCGAATACAGCATCGACCCAAAGCGTGTTGCCTGTGTCGATTTGAGTGATGCCTCCTCCGCCACCACCACCTCCTATAGAGATTCCAGATCCGCACGCTGACATATCAGCAACTCCCGCTAATTTGACCGCCGCCCCCGACGTTCTGCACATAAGTGACGTTTACGTCTATTGACTCCCCAGAAGGATTAGCAAGTACGATGTTGAGTAGCGATCCCATTCCAGCATCCCCTAATCCCCAATAGAATGATGTACCCAAAGGATTGCGGTTGCCTTCAGAGCCAATACACAAGCTGATGGCCGACGAAGGCGGTATTTGCGTACTGTTCGCAGCAGTTACTACCCCAGGAACTGGTGGAGCAGGATAAACAATGGCCACCGTTGTGAGAATCGTCTCTGTCGCAGAGAGGTTGTTAATGATCACCTCTTTAGTGTTGCTGAACGGGGCAGGGTCGAGTTCTGCGACAGTCCCTGCCGCCACAGCCACCGTAAAACCGACGAAGGGGAGGGGACTTAGAGGGGTGAGGTTTTGGGGATTAGGCATTTTCTCTCCGCGTAAGGTCGATCAACGTCCACCCTTCTACTGGTTCAGGCTTCACAGTTGACATGACAATGATTTGAGCATCTGATTGAGATAACGCTACCATCATGCGCTCTAGTGTATCGCGATCCCAAGCTCTGTCTCCCGGAGCGAGCACATTTAGAGTGCTACCGCTTTCAAGAGCACAGGCAAGGGCTAAGAGAACCCTGTTCCACTCTGCACCCGAAAGGGCAGAGTGCATTTCACCGTCTCTCACCAACCCAACTCGCGCATTGGCAAGGTCTACCTCGAAGCTATCCCCCTCTGGTAGGAAGGAGTTGACTGAAGACTCCAGCGCAGTTTTTTCTACGGCGAGCATCTCCTTTCCCACCGAGGAAAGAGCAGCAGCAGCACTGGCCAAGAGGTCAGCTTTGGCGCGTAAGTGTGCCGACTCCTTTCTAGCGGCCTCTGCATTTTTCCAAGACCTACACGCCACGTCGTCTTTGAACAGAAGTTCCTGTGGACTAGGGCTAGGGGAGTCTCCTTTAATCTCCAAGCTCTTGAAGACTTCGACTTCCCTCGCCAAGTCACCCTCAAGGACGCTACAGCGGGATTTGGCGAGGACGCATCGGTCAACGTAGGCCGCAGTTTGCGCCAACGTGCCAAGGGCACTTACAAGTTCCTCCTCATGTTCTTCTTTTCCCTCTCCACCACAAACCCAACAGAAAGAGTCCGTCTCCCCGATGGACTCTCGATGCTGTTCAATAAGAGAGAGGGCCTTTTTGATCTTCATGAGGGCAGCAACTCGGACATCAAAGTTGGATGGCTCCTGTGCAATGGCAGTCTGAAACGTGGCTATCTGCTCGGCAAGCTCATGTATTTTTCTCTTCTTTCTATCGTAGTCCTCCTTCGTGACATAGCGAACCGTTTCGCCGCAAGAGTCTACGTTTGATCCGTGGGTAGATGACCAAACCTCCCCTTGGAGTTTCTGCCGCAGCTTCTCCGAGAGGGGCGGGGCAAGGCCGTCCAGCATCGCTTCTATAGTCTTTTCACTTCTCGTTGCTTGGGCACGGAGGGCTTTCGCTTCGGCTCTAGCCTCCTTCGCAAGACCGAGAAAGTTAGTTTTCCCCTTCTTCTTGATCAAGTCCGATACGACTGGCCGCACTGTCGGAGGTAGCTTCGAAAGCGGGTCGTCATCGTCCGAGGGGTTGAATACCTGTTTTTCTAGCCATGCTTGGACACTTGCAGCATCTCCGCCTAGAGTGGACTGTAAATCCTGTATGGGCCACAAGACCGAGGAGGGTTTAAGGTGGACAGGCTTCTTGAAGGTTCCTTTCTTCGCCCCGTCCTCTAACTCCCAAGAAAACTCCTCCCCTGTAGAGGTGGTACACTTTGTGTATTTGGCCCCATCTTGCGGGAAGAGTCTAGCAAGACTGTGAGTCTGCTTTACCCTGTCTCTCCCCTCTGTGTCACTGACCCACCCACAAGTGGCTAGTTCTACAGCTTGGAGGATTGTAGATTTACCTCCGCCATTCGGCCCGAAGAGGATAGTTTTAGGGCCTAGTTCTACGCTGCAACCCCCTTTAAGGGTGCTTTCTACTCTCTCGATATATCTCATCTCTCTCTCCTGTGTGGAAAGGGTCAGACGGCGTTCTTTATAAGCAGCATGACCTGCTCACCGCCCTCCCCTTAAACTTCGTTTGGTATCGGTGTTCTCTCAACGTATAGACGCTTCAATACGTCTAAATCGCTATTGTTTTGGGGCAAGCTCTCACCCTTGGCCCACCTATAGATAGTTCTCGTGGACACTCTACTGTCCATCGCATCGCTAATCTCCTGTGCCTTCATTCCTATGTCATCTAGTAGGTAAACCACCATCTCTTGGACAGTCTTTTCCTTCTTCTTAGGCTTCGCAGGACTTTCTATTTGATGTTGTTGTTTCATTGTATATTTCCCTCTACCTTGACTCTCCACCCGCGCTGCCAGTCGTCCTCATCCACCGTTTGCACCTCTGAAATAGAGGACAGTGGACAGTTCTTCCGAGCAAACAGGACGGTCTTCCCGTTGCGGAGGGCTAAGTCTACTATTTGTGCGTTGGCCTTCCCAAGTTCTTCCTCACAGAGAATGAAGCCAGAGAAATGAGTTTCTCGCGTGTCGTAGTTTTTCCCTGACACGGTTTCCCAGATCCACGAAGACCAATCACCGCAGCGACTAAACTGCTCTTTATACCAAAACACGCTGTCCACTAACTGTGGTGAAATACCCAACTCCTCTTTTATCAGGGAGCGGGCTGTTTCAACCGCGTCATCAATGAAACTGCTGCTCATCCCTCGGTTCACTAAAAGGAGGAACCGGGGGTGTTTGTTGGAGGACATCTCGGACATTCTCGCTCACTCTGTCCCATAGGGACCGACTAATGATTTTTCTCGTTTCGCCATCATCTATGTACCCCGTGCTTTGCCATTCGGCAAACTCCATTACTGCCCTAGCGAGATCCGTTCTCTTGCGTGCTTCTCCCTCTATCTCGGAGCGGGATAGGAGACGAAGAAGGTTCTTAGCTGCTGCCTTCAAGCCCCCCGCCTCTTCCGATTCCCCCGCATCGATGCCATCATACAGGTCTTGTATCTCTTCTCGTATCTCTCTGACTGCTTCTTTCATTATCCTACCTCCTTCCAAGTGTGTCCAATAGCAGCACTCGCCGTTATCTCCACTCCCGGTAGGGAGGGGTGAGTCTGGTTCATGCACTCCTCTAGCAAGCCCACTACTTCTTGGGCTTTATCTTCAGGGCACTCGACTACGATGGAGTCGTGGCACTGATTGATTATTCCCGTACCTAGACCCCATTTATGCAGCGGGATCGCCTCATGTAGCTGGATCAGAGCGTGGTTCATCAAGCCCGCAGCACTGGCTTGGATAGGGAAGTTGACTATTTCGTTGGGCATTTCTCCGTCTAAGAAGTCTCTCCGCCTACCTGTTACTTCTTCCATGCCATACCCATGCTGTCGGTAGAAGGAAATCTCCTTTTCCCACCCAGCTTCAAACTCGGATGCCCCGCGAAGCCAGTTTTCCCGCATCTTCCTCACCCTCCGTAGGGGCAACAAAGCATAAGGTAAGTCCGTGCTTCCATCTTTTGCTTTCGCAGGTATCTCTGTCTTGCAGATGAGTCCATGGACGGTTTCCACCTTCGCCATGTACTGCGAGGCGTATTGAACGGCCTTCGACAGGTCGCGCATCTTCTTCGCTTCCCCAGAGCCTTCGAACTTGCCGTTAATGTAGGCATCGCTCACGAGCTTTCCGGGTCGCTCGAACTGGTCTGACGTTAATCCTGCGGCAGTACAGAAGGCTTCCCCAAATACTGCAAACGCTGTCATACTATGCGGGTCTTTGCCCTCCTCGAAGGCTTTTAAGTACAACTGGACGTCCCAGCGAGCCGCTGCGATGCGAAGCTCTAGCTGATCCATGTCAGCACCTACTAGGATGTTCCCCGGAGCAGCACACACCATGGCTCGCATAGCCTTGGGGAAGTTCTGGGCATTGATGGGCTTGGAAGACGAGAGCCTTCCTGTCACAGCTACATGGGCGTTGTACCCAGGGTGCATCCTCCCCGTAATAGGATCAACGATCCCCATCTTGATTAAGCCGTACTTCTGGCGGGTTTCTTTGTCCGCCCAATCTTCCTCTTCATCCCACCCAAGGTCTTCTTCTACACTCATGTCCCACGGGCGCAGCTTGGTGACATAAGTTCCCAGCACCTTCTGAACCTTGCGGTAGTATCGAATCAGCTTGATGACTTCCCTTTGCTCCCCTGGTATGGAACGGCAGGTCAAGAGTGAGCGCAGAATCGCGTCGGAAGTGGAAGGATCACCGGACTCGGTGTAGCGGTCCTCCTCTTCTACGGGAGGCTCTAGTTCCCACTTGTCAAATAGAACATCCCTTACTTGGTAGACAGACCCCGGATTGAAGTCCTTCAGGTCCAGTCGATCCCGAACGTCAGCTAAAAGCTCGTGCCTCCGGCGCAAAAGATGTATTTCTTCCTCGTGTCTCCTTTTCTGGTCAACAAACATCCCGACGGTGTGCATGTCAGCGCAAACTGCTTGGATTTTCTGGTCTAGTCGCCACACGGAGTCCTGCCTACGGAGCTTGACCTGATCTACGAGAGGCTTGAATACCCTCGCTGTCACTGCCACGTCGTTGGCACAGTATTCGTGGAGTTCTTCGTCGCTCTCACTGTCTGCGGAGAGTTTCCTCCCTTCTCGATCAGTTTTCCATGCGGGTGCCTCGGTATACATTGAACCGACAAACGCCAATCCGTGGGGAAGCTCTGATTCCACAGAACGATGTAATAGCATCGTGTCCAGTATAGGTGTAGTGGTAATGCCCCATTGCTGTTGGAGAACTATCTTGTCGTAGTAACCTGCGTTGTGGCCGATTTTAATCAGCTTCTCGTCTTCGAAGAACTCGCACAGGACAGCTTTTACCATTCGTTCCGACTCGGGGTTGTAGAAGGTACGAAGACCGTCTTTACCTAAGAAGCCGCAGACTACAACGTCTGTCTCATTACCTATGGCTATGCAGCGTATCTTAGCTGTGAGACACTCCTTGGCATCTGTCTCGATGTCGAATGTATAGAGTCCCGCAGGATCAGAAAGGAACTTGGCCAGTTCTTCTGGTTCTGGGTAATAGGTGACGTTGGGTGGAACCCAGTTCACTAGCCCTCTGAACCACCTACCTGCCTTCGCGATGTCGTTTCGGAAAACGTGTGCCCACCGAGGGGAGCGTAGGACAAACGATGGATGAATAGTAGGCATTACGCGCAGAGCCGGGGAAGTCTCAGTCTCTGAAATCTCCGTGAAGCCTCCCCTTACTGCACTGATGCTGGCGTTTATTCCAGCTATCGCGTGGGTAGCCGTTTTCCCCAAAGTAATGAACTTGGTGTGACCTGCTATTTCAGCTTCTAGTCGAGGTCGGCAGCAGTCAACAGGCGAAGCGATTTGGTCGTCTTTGTTCTTGCGGTTGTGCTTGTTTATTCTGCGCAGCAAGTCTCGCAGCTTGTTACCCGGAGGTCGGCAGAGCAGGACATTCGTAACTAACGCCTTTCTTCTATCGACCTGCGCCTGCCGTAAGGCAAGGTCTAGTTCCCGACCGGAAGGGCCGACGAAGGGCCTCTCTTGGTTTTCTTCCTGCTCGCCAGGAGCTTCTCCTATTATAGCGAATCCCATGTCAGCGAGTAGCTCACAAGCAGAAGGCCCCGGCTGTGAGGGGACAACCTTCTGTCCTTTCAAAGGGCAGATGCTGCACTTAGCCCCCAAAGCCTCGGGGTTCACCTACATCTCCAGCAGTGGGCTGGGTTTCACCAGAGGAGGAGGAGCTATGTTAATAACTTCCTTTGCCTCTTCGTAGGCTTCTTTGTAGAGATCAGTCCAGTCCCCACCGCCTGCTTCTTTCTCGTCGTAGCTTTCAACAAAGCGAGTCAGGAGTTCCCGATACCCTTTCATTGTGGAGGAGATGCGAACTAGATCCCCAACTCTGACGGCTGCGGGAACTTCAAGGGGGATACCCTGTTCAATAAGTCTCGCCGAACCTTCGATAAGCTCTTTTATTTCTTCTCCCGACATAAGGGGCAACTCTTGTGCCTTTTTCTTCGCACCGATGATTATTGACATACCTTCCTCCAAAACCACAAAATACCTTCGCACAGCCTCTTGACAACATCCCTCATCGTGTACTCCCCAGTACACTATCTTCAGCCCTTTCGGGTTAATGGAACAGCCATGCGAAGGTATTAAGTGTGACCCTACTGGGTTTTTATGCGTTGAGCCCTAGCTTTGCGAGGACATCAGACTTGGAGGTAGTGCCTGGGACGGGGTGACCCACGCCATTGCTTCCACCGAGAACTGAACCAGAAGTACCCATAGGAGCAACGGCTGGCCGTGCTTCAAAGGCTTCTTTTTTGTTGGTCCACGCGATAGGGGACAGGAAGTTCACCTTTTCCCACTCAGAACCTTCATGGCCCTTTGGTGCGAAGTAGATGTACGCAGCCCGGTTGAGAAAGGTGCCAGGAGCAATAGAAAGCTCGCCGGTATCCAACTCGGTTGGGTTGTAACCACAAGACTCCAAGAGTCCTCGCCAGTAGTAGCGGACATTGTCCTCTGCTCCTGATGGGCTCTTCATCCCTGTGGTACGCATCGTTCCTGTGAACGCGCCTTCCGAGATAGTCATTTTGAAAATAACTCGGTTGGAGTTGCGTTCAGGATTAACATAGCAGTCAGAGATAACTACTTTGTAGTAGCCTTCCGTGACTTCCATGTTGGTGCTACCCGTAGGTGCAGCAACGCCTGATACATTGAGGTTAAAATTCCAGCTTCGGTCCATCGTGTCTTGCTCGTTCATACGAGACTCCTCTTGTTGTGTTGAAGGCTCCACTATAATAGCGAAGCCGCAGGTTGCAGAAACAGGCCATCGGCCTTCAGTTTTGCGCGGCGTAAAACCGCACGATCAAGGGCATCTCTTAAAGTCCACCGGGAAGCAAGGGGAGACTTCCCTGCCGTTACCAGAGAAGTGTAGACTTCGTTAAGAAGGTCAGTGTCGTCTTTTACGACCCCTGTCAAGGAAGAAGAGATGGCTTCTACTTCTTTCTCTTGTCCGTTGAGGTCGGGATGACGTGGTACGTTTAGGCCGCTGGCGCGAAGAAGCTCACCTAAGTTCATGGGTGCAGGGTCAGCGACGAAAGCCGTATGGAAACGGTCCTTCATCACATAACTTGGGTCAGCGTTACAGCGGTAGACTGCTGGCCACGGCTGGTTGCGAGGCTCATGCACTGCTCGGAGCACTACGTCACAAAGGGCGGGAATCTGTTCAGGCAGTCTGCCGGAGAGCATCGGCCCTCCGCGTAACCTACTTCCATCGTGCTTCGTCTTGGGGGGCTGCTCCCAACAGTTCAGCACTACGTTCACCCCAGCGTATCGGGAGGTATCTCGGAATCGAAGGGCTGCATCGCGCAACTCTCCCCACAGCTTGAAGCCGCTGTACTTCTGCTCTAGGGTAGAGAAAGTCTGCTCGGCCAAGAAGCTGAAGTCGTCTATCACAACGGTGCCAAAATGACCCGCAGCACTATCTATGAGTTTAGTGGCATCTTGGATCGTGTTGACCCAAGTACTTTGCGGCACATAGCCACAAAGTGCCGTTATACTATTCAATGCCCCCGGAGCGGCAATGAATAAGGCATTGGGGAAGCTATAGCCCATGTCAGTCGTCTTACCTATTCCCGAAGGACCGTAAGTACAGACAACAGTCGGCTGCTCCGCCCATGGGGATGGTCGGTCAGTCAATGCTCTCTCCTGCTTGTTCTCTCTGTTCTCTCTGTGTTGCTCATGTCATCTAACCGTGTGCAGAAGTCTGTCAACTGGCGAAGTCGTTTTTTCTCTCGATCAGGGTATAGTAGTCCTACAAGGAGGTTCAAATGCCCGCAACGATTGAAAGAGGTAGTACCGGCGCAGACGTCCGCCAATGCCAACAGCTTCTAGCCAATGCCGGATACACTACTACAGTGGACGGGGTGTTCGGAGCTAATACGGAGAAGCAGGTAAAGTCATTTCAGGCTGCTAATGCACTCTCGCCCGACGGTATTGTGGGATCTAAAACGTGGGAAGCCCTCGAAGGAGGCTCTGTAGATCCACAGTTGACCCTTCCCATTGATTTCCGCCATGTTGCGAAGCTCCTCCCCCAAATGATGCCACAGGAATACCGACTGCACGATGCACAGTGTCCCAGCAATCCTCCGGGCGTCACCCTGAAGAACATCGGAGATGACTGGACAAACTGTGTGCAGTTCACGGCTTGGCTCCTGTCATATAGTTTCAGTGGCGTTAAGTTCTCCGGCGGCCAATGGAAACTTTGGATGGTGTCCATACCGGACCAAGGGAACGTGCCTATCGTCCCCAACTGGGGGCCGAAGGTAGTATTAGAGTGGGGAGTCGCTACTACTGCACCCGAGAGAGGGGCTTACTTGATTCAGTACTTTACTTCCACGGGTGGCCACAACATGATCGTGGTTGACCGTGACCCCGAAACGGATAAAATCCTAACCCTCGAATCCAATAGTTCCTTTGGCCTTAACGGTTGTGGCTGGGGCGACATTGGAAACCTCCGCGATGTACTAAATCCCGGATTAAACTGGGCAGAAAAAGTCACCCAGACCTGGGAAAGCCGTTTAGGGGAAAAAATCGCCGTACACATGGCCAGGTTGGAAATCGATCCGGTGTCAATCCAAGATTGGCTCTCCGAAGGTCCGTAGCACTAAACCCTTTGAATCCTGTTTTCCTTCTAGCTGGGTCCGTAGTATAAAGGAAGGCAAGGAGTAGCCATGCCTTTATACCTACAGACTGATACTGACCCAGGGACTGCCTCATGGGGGAGCGCCCTCTCCCAAGGAGTTGGAACTCACGCCCAGCTTCTGGCTATTACGGGCCAATCAGCAGGTGACTTATTCTACGACATCACCTTTGGTAAGTTGTGGATCTGGACTGGCTTGTCTTGGCAGGTTTCAGGTGAAACTGTTGAACTGGTCAACGACACAGGGGCGACTCTAGTGGCAGGGGATGTAGTCGTCATTGACAGTACCCTCGACGGTCATGTAGCTCTGCAAACTGCGCAGGATGCCCCCGACACTCTAGGAGTAATCGCCATTGACATTCCCGATACAGGTACAGGTACGATTGCCACAGGCGGAAAGTGGAACGTAGCGTTTATTGCAGCACAGGTACTCACACCCAACCTGCCTATTAGGTCTAGCTTAACACCGGGCCGCGCTGAAATTGATTCCATCGCGCTTTCAGGTTGGTTCTGTACAACGCTGGCCACTACTACCACTGTTGCAGACGAGCTGGTTTCTTGTATCGTAGGGACAACCGAGAGGTACTAAGCTAGTCTCGATCTACTTGCTTGAGTAGGGCGAAGATTAAGACCACGGCGAGGGTTACCGCTACCGTAACCGCCACACCCTCCGGCGAGGAATAGTCCATCTAACCGACCCATTCCAACACGAGGATGAGAGATGCGATGGTAAACACCAACAACAGTAAAGATGGTGCTAAGTCACTCACTCTTCTACCCGCTCCTCTGCTTCCTCCAAGGACATAGGCTCTATGAAGAGGGGAGTGCCCTCTCCTACCCATGCTCCGAGGGTATTGTACTCAAAATACTCTTCGGCCTCTTCTCTTGTCATCTCATCTTGCATAAGTATTTCTATGCACTTTTCACGGTCATAAGCTGCCACAGGCACGGAGAAGCCAAACCTGTGAGCAACCCCGACAAAAGCCTTTTCTAGTCCGTCGGCTAACATCATGCGGTCGGGAAGCTCTACTTTCTCTTTAGGGGTGAGTCCTTTCACTGGTCGCTCCATTCCCAACTACCGCCCTTCTTCGAGCCTGCCCCGAAGCGGCATTGACTCAAGTATTCACACGGGCCGTAGCGGTGATAGCAAGTAAGCTCATTTATCGCTTTTGGCCAGTCGTCGAAGTCCCGCCCCGAGGCTTGGACCCTCTCTATAGACTCCTCTATGTCTACCACAATGCTCTCAAAGCGAGTCTCAAGATTGGGGCTACGAGGGAGAGTGATCCGGTCAAACTTGGGCTTCGTATGCTGAATGAGATTGAGCTTCATCCCGGCGTATTTCTCTCCGTATTTCTCTCTGGCCATGTGCGAGTAGCCGAGAAGCTGGCCCGAAATAGTGTAAAACTGCTTGTGCGAGGACTTCAAGTAAGCCGTTGTTTTGTGGTCCATCGCCCAGATACGTCCGGCCATGTCCTCAAAGGCCAAGTCTATGCGTCCAGTCAGCAGGTACTTACCTTGTACCTTGGTGCTCATCAGTTCCTCTATGCCTACGATTTTCATCGTTTTCTCATCGTCAGGGTACTGTAGGCAGTAGGCTTCGTAGGCTTCTATCGCGACAGAAGCAAAGGCTTCAGTTCCCTCTAGTTGGGATATGAGCGTGACTGCTTCGGCGGGTTCGCACCATTCTTCAGGATCCCCTCCTTCCTGCCGCGCTTTGATGCGGGCATAGTGCTGGGCCAGCGCAAGGTGAATCAGACTTCCCTTTGCTAGAGCCGGTGAAGGTGGCCCTTTAGCTTCCTTTTGAGGAGCTTCGTATCTCCACGCGAACTTCTGTAAACACTCCGCTGCTTGTTGGAGTCGGTGCCAGCCCCGTGGTGACGGACCTGTATGTATGATCTTGGCGTTAGGCCCGCTGGACATTGGCTTTCCTCTTTTTACGTTTTACATCTTGCCAGCCCCGCCCTCTACAGACAGGACATCGGCCCCAGTTGTCCACCACCGGAACAATCCCGCTTCCTCCACAAGGTTTGCACTTCATGGCGTGTGGGCCTTCGTGTCCTGCATCAAACAGACACAGCGTCTCTTCACATTTCTTCTTACGAGCCATCAGAAATCCAGTTGAGCAAGGACCGCCTTTACGAAGTCCTCTTCAGTTTCATTGGTATCCAGTCCCCCTAACACGTCCCCGGCTTCTGCAAGCTCTACATCCTGTGCTATTTTCTGCACGGCGGGGAGCTTGTCGATGAGGATAGAAGCAACGTGCTCATCAACTGTATCTTCCGCGATTACATAGTAGATGACGACAGGTCGCTTCTGGCCTAGCCGTGTGAATCGCCCTTCCCACTGCCTCAACTGGCCCGGTGTATAGGGCAACATCACAAAGATGGCAGCATCCGTGTCGTGGATGTTCAGCGATTCCCCAAAAGAGTGCCCTGTTCCTACGAGGACGCACGGCCCTTCATCCTCCATGTAAGCATCAACTATCCCCTGTCTATGCTCTGTACCCTGCGCACCGTGGGCTACCCAGACCTTGGCCCCCTTCTTTACTTCGGGCAGCTTCTTCACCATCGCACCAAGGTCATCGCAGTCCCTTCTCCGTCCCGTAAAAATCACTACCTTGTGTTTAGAGGAAAGGTGGTCGCTTATCATCCCGAGAACAGCTTTTCGCTTCTTACTTGCCGCCTGAGCGAGTCGGACTTCTAGTACAGCAGAAGGCCCTCTCTTTTGCGCATCCCGAAGTTCGGCAGGAAACCCAGCACTGGGGCGGCACTGATCCTCTGGGAGAATGTAAACCGACTGCCTTCTCTTTGCAGGTAGGTGTCGGTGCGTGTCTCTGTAATCCAATATGTGCGCGACTGTCTTCAAGCGGAGGTTCAGTTCTTCTAGGTGACTACTTCCTGTCGTATCGTACCCGCCATAAGTCCCCGGTTTTCGGTCAGCATATCGATTCATCCATGTCGTCGTGTTCCCCCAAGCGTTAGGCTCACTGAGGTCCAACTGCGCCCAAAGATCACGAACCCTATCCTTTATAGGGGTTGCCGTAGTACAGATTCGTTTTCGGGCTACTCTGGCTAGTTTGGCGGCGGCACCCGCTGTATTGATGACAGGAATAAACATCTTCCTCCCGTCGTCCGTATCCTTTATGAAACCTCCTTTCCTTCGAGCCTCCCCTTCCTCCCGGTTCTGTTCTTTAATAGCTTCTTCCCGTTCTTCAGGGAGGTCCGCAAGGTGGGCAACTTCCCACCGTTTGCTGTTCTTCCCCCTGTGGGATTCATCAAAAATCACCGTACCGGGCCTCAACGAACAGAGTTTTTGAAGGTTATCGCGCAAACTTTCCCACGCAACAACGATAAAACAACGGGACTCTGCCTCTGCAACATAGTCTAATACGTCCTTTTTTGGGTCGATTCCGTGGTCAGACTGGTGGGTTTTCCATTTTGCGCCCATCTCCGACGGTGAATAGCCCTTTCCTTTATTCCTAGTTCGAAACTCGTTCCAACTCTCCCCGTTTACTAGGGTTTTCCTGTTAGCAGAGTCCGGTCTAACTACATAGGCCCTTACGTTTAGAAACCTTTCTATCTCCCTTGCATACTGCAATCTCGACGCTGCTCGGGTCACCACGATAACAGGGCCGGGTGTAGATAGACTGCATAATATGCCAGAAAGGGTTTTACCTGACCCTGTGGGGTGCCAAAAGTGGACCCCCGTTGCCCCCCAACCAAAAGCTACCGCTTCTCTTTGGTAGGGCGTGAGGAAACCTTGCAAGACCCAGCTTTGTACCTCTCCGCCTGTGGACAAGGTAGCTTCGATTTCGTGCCACTCTTTATCTTGGTGGGGTTCTATCACCCACTGGGCGGATACCTTCAGACCTGATTGTTGGGCCTTGTCAACCACTATGGGGATAGCATTAAGAGGTACTAGCCATCGGCCCCTCTTATACTTCACCCCGGCCAACTTCTCCAAGTCCTCGCTGAAGTTCGACACTACCCCCTGCTCTCCGACGAAGGACATCGAAGCGTGTGGGGCCATTACAGACCATTGACTCATGCACTCTCTCCTGTGCCATCTGTCACTTACCCTTCCGGGTCGGTCAGGTCAACTTATTTAGACTATCGCCGGTCGTCCTTGGCTTGCCTAGCAGTTAGCCGTTTAATCATGGCAGCGGTTTGCTCCTCTGGGCTCAAAGTCACCACCTGCACCTTCTTCTTACGCCTTTCTAGTTCGCGCTTTGGTATCCTGACCGATCCGCCCCATACTCTCTCTAGCTCCCTTCTGGCCTCGCAAGCTGTCTTTCTCCACGCCTTGTCCTTATGCGCCCTCTTCCTTGAGACGGCGGGCTGCGTCGTGCGGGCAGACTCTTCTCGGGTAATGAACGCCTCCTGAACGGGGGCGTGGCCTTTTCTAGTCCTGGGTTTCCACGCACCATAGCGTCGGTAATCAGGCCGTCCAAGTTTCTCACCTAAAAGCACATAGAGCTTCTGCGCTTTGATGAGAGTGTTGGCTCCCCTTACTGCCGCAAAGATGCTGTCTACGTCCGATGGGTTCTGCTTTGCCTTTAGGTACAGGTACTCGTCAGGGGAGAAGAGTATCTCGTCGGCCCACTCCATCGCAGGGTATTTGAAAGAGGAAAGAACTCCCGGCTTCCCCGTAACCTTAGTGGTCCATACCTCATCCAACTCACCCACCCGAACGAGAAGCTCTGTGACATCCCCTCCCTTCGTCCCGCTGTAGAGAACTACCGTGGTTGTATACGTCTTTGGTGCTCGACCTCGACCGGACCAACGCCCTATAGGTATGTTTGGGTATGGCCCTGCTCGTCTTACCTTTAAGGCCAAGACGTATTTAGGTTTGAGCTTATTCCTGTACGAATAGGTCTTCCCCACAACAGAGGGCCTTGTGCTTATGAGTGTCCAATCACTAGCCGGATTCTGCTTCGACTTCAGATAAAGGTACTTGTCAGCAGGATATATAATCTCCTCTGCCCACACCGCGACTTTCGGGATGACTTCCTTCATGCTAGAAATCATCTTGTAATTCTTTGTAGGCAGCCGAGCTTGGAAGTCACTTTCTGCTACCTTCTTCCAGTGCGAACTGTATACTTCCTGATTGTCCCAATAGAACAAATGAGCAGTCGCGACATGCTCCTTTCTCCCAATGTAGATCATCCAGTTACCTCCACTTACCTCCTGTGAAAGCAGCATCTCTATGATCATATCGGCAGGTTCTATGTTCCGGTCACGGTGCTTGGATCTTATCCACTGCCACATCCACCCATGAGGCTCCCCGAGAGGACGGGTGTCCCTTTTGCTCATCAAGGGGAAAAGTGGTTTCTCCTCGGACATTAGCTCAAAATCAGGCTGGAGATTTTCCTCGGGTTCGCAGCAGCGAGTTCGATCTTGGATGCAAGTGTCTTGTCTTTACGCCCCCGCGCCTTTAGCTTGTCCATGTGGTGTTCCCACCACTGGTTCCAGTTATATTGAGGATACGCTTTCTTCACTGCGGCGAGGATGCGCTTGGCATTACTGAAGTTGCTCGGAGCCATCGCGTAGATGAGTGCCAATCGAGCATGAAACAAGTCGCCAATCGGCCACTTCGGTCCCTTTCCTAGTGCATAGAGGCCGTCTGCCGCTGCTCGCGGAGTCGGAGAGATATGAGAAGGTACAGGACGTAAACGAGGGTTACGTCGTTTTCGATAGGGTATCCCTACCGTATCCCCTGGAGTTGCTCTTGTGAGGCCCTTACCTGCTTTGTGGGCAGAGTATCCAGCTTGGGCTGCTCTTGCCCCTGCGACGGAAACAGCTTGAATCTGCTGCATCGCCTCTGGGTCTTTCAGGACTTCATCTATCTTGATTGCAACGGCTCGGGCGAGCTTCTTGTTTTGCATCGCAGCACGGACAGGTGGTGACAGCCAAGACCATTTCTTCAGCAGCTTAATCTTGCCGTCAATGCTGGCCCGCTTGAACTTGTTTACCTGCGTCTGTCCCAAAGCTACTATCATAGGAACCAAGGCCATCACAAGTTGACTGACTATTACAGCCACAGGGACTGGATTAGACCGTGGATTGGCTCGCGCAAACTGCTCGTAGGCATAAGTAGGATAGGAAGTCCAGTTGGCTTCGATTGGCCCTCGACCCGCCCAGCCGGGATAGTCTTGTTCCATTTGAATCGCATAGCGACCTATTCTTCGAGCGGAAGAGTTCTTCTTGGCCACTTTGTAAGTCGCAGGTCTTCCGCCATATCCGTAAGGGAAAGTCTGCGGAGTATAAGGTCCGGCGTTTGTTGGCTGGCGATAGTATTGAGCATGTCCAATCGTCGGGCTTGGCCCTAGTCTTGGGTTGCCAATCGTGCAACGGAATCCCAGTTCTGCCGCGATCTTCAAGGCACCGCTTGCGTCGTCTGCCGTCCGGCCCTCCATCAACTCACTCCAAGCAGCGTTCTGCGCTTTGGCTTCCGGTGTCCCCGCTTCAGGGTGGGCAAACTCTGCCTCTCCTGTCACCTTTGTGATTAGTTCTCGCTGCTTGGCAAGCCCGAGGCCGTAGCTAGAAAGTATCCCTTTGGACAAGCCCTTCTTGCCTGGACAGATCGCCTTTCTTCCGCCCAGCAGTTCCATCGCTCGGCTGGCTACGATTTTAGTGGTGTCATAGGGCTTCCTTTCCCCTCTGCCCCTAGAGCCTCCTCCGAACGTCAACCCCGGAGTCGGGGCGGCAGAGGGAGCAGCAGCCCCCCCAGTAGAAGCGAGTAGAGCTTGAAACTCCTCCATATCGTCAACCTGTATTGGCCCCAAAGTGGGATGGTTGATGATTTTCGGGAAAGCCATGTTCCGTCGTGCTCGTCCGTTTTTCTTTGCACGATACCGCTTGTCAGCAGCGTCATACTTCCTTTTTTCCCTCTCCCATTTCAGCCAGTCCTTCTTCTCCTGCTTGGTTCTCGCGTGAGCGGGAGAAGAAAGGCGAGGTCGAGTTGGACCTCGACTCCCCCCTTCTCTGAGGATGTGCTCGTCTTGGCGGCGTACTTCTTCCCGAACCATACCGGGGATGGCTTCCCAATCTGGGCCATAAACTTCCCTGAAGCTACGATGATCACTGTCCAGCCCTACCCATTCAGCAGCCTCGCGGCAACCTGCCATAGCATGTGTAAAGGCTTCATCGAAGCTCGCATTAGGGTGGTCATCTAGGTAGTCTCTTACGAGTCCGGCTAGTTCCTTAAAGTGTTTTGGATTCTTCTTCATGGGGTTATCCTTTGGGGCTCTGTCGAAATGATGGCTGGTTTTGACCCGGAACCCACGGGGATTGGCTGGCACAACTTCCTCTGCTTTCGCCTGAAGCTCGTAAGTCGAACCATGAGGATTTACGGCCTTAACATCGTACCCCCAGAGAGGGTCAGATCTCATCCTTAATCCTACTATGGTGCCTCTCCACTTCTCTTGGTGCTTCCTTTCAGCTTTGAACTCTTGAATCCGCGCCGCAGTGTACCTCTCAGGATGAATAGGGGTCCAGTTCTCCTCAAGGTAGGATGGACTCCATTTTACTACGTCACCTACATCCAGTTCGCGGTGTGGGTTCTTCTTGGGAGTGATCCCCTCGTAATGATTACCCGGCCAGTTCAGGCTCGTCGAGTCAGCAGAGACTACGCTCCGGTCTGGCGCGAAGTATACCAAAGCTTTCCCTAGTACCGTCTTACCCCACCTGCCGTCTTCGGCATACCCAGAATCTTCGGCCCACTTCACGAAGTAGCCCTCGTGTCGTGGAATCCCATCGCCTTGATCGGCGGCGTAAAAGGTGATGAGATTATACAAAGGGTGGTCCTTGTTTTTGCTCGCCCACTCCGGCCCAATGACGGTTTCTACTTCCCCTTCAAGAACCGTTAGGTCGTATTTATGCTTCCTCACCCTTTTATCTATGACCTTTTTCTCTGTTGGGTTGGCAGGGTCCAAGATATAGAACGCATCACCGCGCAAAACACCCACTGCTTTTGCACTATCCCTGTACCGGGCTGAGAGATCCCTGATCGCTCGATCACTGAGCTTCACTCGCTCGCCAACGACAAGGTGGTGGTTTCTACGCGCTCTTGGATTCGGTTTGCCCTCTGGACCTGAAATCCAAGCCCGTTCTCTCGCACCGGAGGGGCTGTATCTCTCGATATAGCTGTTGACCCTTTTCTTTAGCTCCGCCTGACTTTTTGCCACAACAATGAACACCCGTGGGGAGCCAATAAGCGGGAGCATTGTCCCTGGTATGTCTTCAATCTGAAACCGGGAGACAAAGTGACCTTCCTTACTCCTTCGGTCACTCGCAGCCCAGCGAGGGTCAATCGTGACGTACCAGTGGTTTGGCTTCTCTAGTCGAGATGCCTCTACCCCGTAGTTTCCCCAATGGCTCCAATATAACTCTGGTGCCGAGTTCCTTCGTGCTTTTGGATTCTTTTTCATGACTTTTCTCGCTTCGCGTCTGAACTGTGCAAGTTTCATTGGTTCTTCCTCCAACGCCATAGGAAGTAGATAAGAACTCCTGCTGCGGCGACGGAGAGACTTGTAGCCACTACCACACCTGTAACAGCAGCCCTTGTCAAAGTCTTGGCCGGGAGGTCCGCGATAGCAGGAAAGAGACTTCGGGCTGTTTTGTCCCTTCCCGCTCCCTTGTTAGCAGGGCGTTCGATGTCCCGACCGAAAATCAGTGCTAGTGTTGACACGGATGCGCCTTGATCGTAAGCGTCCATCAGGTTGAGCCGACCGTCTCTGTAAGTCTTGTTGCCGTAAACTTCCGTTTCCTCAATGATTCGTCTCGTGTTGATATAGGGGTCCATCCGTTCTTCGACGGTCATCCCCTTTCCTGCTCCAGAGTCGTACAACTGAAAAAGGCCGACACTGTGACCGGAATCCCCAACAGCCGCGTTGGAGAGGTCGCTTTCGTGCCTAGCATTGACTACTGCTGCCAGAGCGACACCCAAGGGGAACCCTGACTTTAAGAACTCCGTCACGATGATCTGCGCATTACGCACCCTACCAGCCGCCGACTCGGCGTACTTAGAGGCTCTCTGAAACTCAGAACCTTCCCACAATGCTGGTAGATTTATCCTCACTACGTCCACTTCACTTCGATGTTTTTGTCTTTCCACGGCTTCCGAGTGACCATAAAAGCAAACTGATTTACGCGGTGGATGCCAGGGACGATATACAACCTATCAACATCACCATGGAGAACGGTCCACACATGGTTATCCTTTTGGCCCACGATCTCGTCTGCTTCCCAGTAGGGATATTCCCAGTCTACTGAAGGGGAGTTCAGTGGTTCATACTTTCGGTCGAACTCGTCATCCGACATTTTATGGACCCACCGCCTTGTCCGAACCTTTGGGTTACCTTGGGCACCATGCTGCGAATGGTAGTACTTCTTTCCGCCTTTCGGGCCTCTAAGTGTAGGATGCACTTCAGCCTCTGACCCCGGAGGGAGTGGCTGGCCACAAACGGCACAAGTTACGCCTGGGAATCGGATTTGCATTAGTAAGGCTCCACCCAATTCTTTTCGTAGCCGACACCAAAATACTGCTCCATCAACTCTTCTTTGGTGCGTCTCTGTAGACCTTGTCGGAACGCAGTCCTTTCTCGTTGACTCCAGTCAATATCCTCTACTTCCATGATGGCGTTGATCATGTCCTTCTTGGTTTGGTAGCTCTCTCTTTCACCGGGGTACTTCTCTCCCCTTCGCGAACTAGCTCTAGCCTTGGTTCGACGAGAAGCTGCACGAGATGGGTTGCTTTGAGCACCATGTTCAGCGTGATAATACTTCTTGCCGCCTTGCGGTCCTTTAAGATTAGGGTGTACTTCTGCCTCCGACCCAGGGGGAAGAGGCTGTCCGCAGACTACACAAGTCATGCCAGGAAAACGGATTTGCATTTGAAACTCCTATGGCGTTGGTGCGCCGATGATCATCCAGCAAACCTCTTGATTCAAGGTTGGAGCCGCAGGAGCGGCTGAAATCAAGAGATCCGCGCCGCTGTTGACGATGGTCAACCCAAAGGATGTTGCGTCCGGTACTCCTCGAATCGTGGCAAACAGGATAGTACCGTCATCAATAGCAGTTGTTGGTGTCACAGTTACGCTTGTTGTTGCGGCTTGGATGAGAGCAGTACCAGCTTCCAGAATGACCAAGGGAAAAGCCGCGCTCCCAGCAGTCCAAGACGCCAACGGACCAGAGGGGTTAGGGCCGCCTGTCCCGGTTCCGGGGTCAGTAGGGGCAGTGAGGAAAAATGGCATGATAGGATCTCCTTGTGTAGGTTGAGTAGTCCGTGCCATTGTATGCCGAGAGAGGAGACAGGTCAGCCCCTAAGCAGAATCTTTAGTGCTACGGCACCGACTACTCCTGATTGGCTGGCGCGGCAGGAGCAGGGCTAAGTCCATAACCGTCGCTGTACCAGCCTCCGCCTTTGAGAGAAAAGGAGCTTTTGCTGATCTTCTTCGTCATGGGAGTGGCGCAACGCTCGCACCACGGAGCTTTCGCATTGAACTTGGTTAGTTTTTCGACTTCGTGGTTACAACCACCACACTTGTATTCATAAATCGGCATTATCTTTTCCTGTTCGCTATAGCTGTTTCACCCCACCACGACTGTAGGGGCACCCTTTTAATAATCGATGCTTCTCCGTACACAACATGGTTTTTATCCCGTACAAATAGATTCACAGCACCGATAACGTCTGTCCTGTAGCCCACCAGTTCTCGCAGCAAGTCTCGGTTCATCGCTTTCTGCATCCCAGCTAGGGGTGCCAGATGGGCATAGTCCTCATCTTTCTCTTCACCGAACTCTCTTTCTGGCACGAACTCCTTGAAGACGAAACGGATGCTGGGTCTAGGGTACGCGAAGTGCTCCTTGACCGCTTCTTTCATATAATAGAGGGCTTCTTCGGGGGAGTTAGCTTCACCCTTCGCCACGAACGCCCTTTTGTATCCAGCTTGTCGTTCAAGATACTCATCGATTTCCTCATTCTCCTCCCACCACAAACCTATGTACCACAGATAAATCGAAGAGTGTGACGGGGAGGGAGAGTCCTCCTCTTCTCCAAGCCCTCCGAGTAGGCCCATGGTTGTCTTGAGTTGGCGTTCATCCCGCTTCAACAGACCGTGACGCTTCATTTCGCGGGGAGTCATATTCCTTCGTGCTCTTCCACCCCGCTGTCCCTTCCGGCTACGCCGCTTTTTGATCTTGACCTCTGCCTGTGCTTTGACCCAGCCTATGCTTTCATCTTTCGGAGCCTCCAACATACGACCCACAACTCTTCGCGTGTCACGACGAAACGCAGCCAGTCGGCTTGGGGAAAAGGAAGCGATGTGATTAGGGTAGTAGTTATCCGCGATAGCGATTGCTTCGTCCATCGACTTGTTCTCGCTGCGGAGGATCCCTGCTATGATACGACCCATCGACAGGAGGTAGGCATGGTATTCCCAGTCTGATGTGCCGGGAGAGGGATCTCCAGTAGGCCCAGTTCCGGTCCCGTCCCGTACCCGAGCAGCTTGACGTACTCGTCCGAACTTCCTTCCCGATGGCGTCCCAGGACTGAGCCACCACTGGATGAAGTGGCCCAGTTCGTGCTCCACCGCGCCGGGGAGCACCTCCTCAATAGAGAAGCGTTCTTTTGGCCTCAACCCGCCGGTTTTCCTCCAGAGAAACACATCCTTTTTCGATGGAATGTGCCCCTTGATGGTAGATGTTTGGAAATATGAGAGTAGTGTAACCCCTACGTTTGGCCCCTGTCCCTGTTGCTGTCCCTGTACCCAAGGCTGTGAGGCCAGTGTTTGGATGGTCAGTTTCATGGTAGTCCCCTTGGGGATGTTTCCCATCAACTTCCCGTAAGCGGGGCGAAGGTCGTCCATAGGTAAGCTCACCACCACCTCCGGTCCTTCGTCTTTGCTGCCCCGATAAACCTCGCTCTCTGCGAAAGCCCGCATGGTAAGGTCACGCCAAGAATCAGGGACTCGGACACCGGGATTTCTTCGACTCATTATCTTTTCCCCTTTTTGTGGTGGAGGTACTGCATTATCTTTTCCTCCTTCTGTGTATCCCGGCTCCGTGGCAAGAGAAGCACTGCCCATCTGCTATGTGATAGAACTGTGGTATTGTGCCCGATCCGCCGCATTTCCAACATAGGTCTGCCCCTTTTGGCAAGCGGTCAAGGGCTTTTCCTCTTACCTTCCGGTATAACCAAGCCGAATGGGAATCCCCCTCTACCCACTCATCTATCTCGCGAGCTTTCTCGATGGCCCTCTTCTTCCTGACGGAAAGGGGCTGAGTAGTTTGATAACGTGGTGTCTTTACATACCCTTGATCGACCTTAACGATGCGTGGCGGGAAGTCGTAGTTGAACGTGTCGAGCACTTCTCCTAGACGACTACGGGCTTCTTTAGCTGCTTTCCTTACTGCTGCGTTCTTGTCCCCCCACCGTCGATGGGATGTCTTTTCCAACGCCCGTATTTGTCCGAGCCAGAGTGCGTGCATCTTCGTCCATCGACGCCAAACAGGGTGATAGGTATGATCCATAGAGGGATCGGCGCGGAACAGTATCTCCCGCGCTAGTACCATATTGCCGTCGTAGGAACCAACCCTGCCAGCTAACCAGTGAGCTTGGGCAGCATCGAGGAAGGGTGGCACTCTCTGCATCAGATTTTCGCTCGCTCTGTTCACCGCTTTCCCCTTTTATGGTGGAGGTACTGCATGATGTGTATCGCTACTACGGCAGCACCAAACCCAGCGATAACGGGGTCTTTTAACTCTGCTCCCCTCTTTGCGCACCAAGCTCCGCCTATCGTCGCCATGATGTCCGTCGCAGGACTAGCTAGATAGGAGCAGTTAGCATCAGATGGCACTTGCGCCTCTTCCAACTGGAAGTAAGCAAGTCCGCCGATCGCACCGATGAGAAGTCCAGTCATATCTATCCTATGTAAACGCCAGAGTAAGGGTTACCAAACCAAGACTTCCAGTAATCGGCTTTTTCCTGCGTGCCTATGACGGGAACCCAGTCAGGGACTCTCCCTTCGTGGTCCTCTCTCCAGTCAGGATTGAGGATGTCTGCCATGCCCTCTTCGGCCTCTTCGACTGTCAGCCCGGTGGTGGCCTTGATAGCATCTGCCACCAAGTCAAGCTGTCCCGCTGTCAAAATGCCCTCTTTTTGGTCCAGTTCTTTGGGCGTAGGCAGATTGTCGAGGACTTTTCGGTAAGCCTCCTTTGCAGAGATGGTATTGGTGAGCTTGATAGCCTTTTTAGATAGCGTCTCGGGTGTGTAGTTAGCATACCGAGCATCCCCAGCGGCGAGGAAGGCTTGATTTAAGACTCCTATCGCTCGAAGTTGCGGGCTTTCAGCTAGAAGTTTTGTGAGCTTCTTTCTCTCGGCTGTGCGGATGCCTACCCAAGCACCTCCGCCTGCTATTGCCGCTATTCCGATTAAGTATTGTACTTTCATTTCTTCTCCCCTTTCTTTTTAGTGGCAACTTCGACACCACGGTAGCCCAGATAGAGCCACGGGAACACAAGTCCCTGCCAGAAGCCATACCATAATGACTTGTTCCGTTGGTAGGATAGACCAAAAGCGATTGGAACACTGATGATCCTCGCTGCCCAAAGCGCCGTGCCTACTTTCAAGGTCGTACCGACGGCACCGTTCGGTCGGGCTGTGTTGGCCAGGGTCGCAGTGGGGTTATAGTGAGATAGCTGGGACGGCTGAAACTGAGGCGGCCCTCCGCAGGTATGACCCGAGTCACATCGATTACAGGGTGGTTTTCCTAGTTTTTCTTGACAGCAAGCCATTATCGCCTCCAAAAGTCTGTTGGTGGGAGCCATTCGGCTAACTCCCTTTTCGTGTATTTCTTTTTAGGTGGAACCCACCACTTGTCCGTCCGAAGAGGGTCTTTGGTTGCGTTCAGCCTTCTAACTTCAGCTATTGCTTCTCTCTCACCTACAAAGATTTTGGGCAGTCTTTGTCTAGGTGGAAGGGGCCAGACGGAATACATCAACCCCATATCGGTAGGCTCCTGCGTGATGCGATAGAAACCTCCTTTCCTAGCTATACCTAAACTCTCCTCGTAATCCTGCCTGTTGCGGAGGAGCTTATCTACGTCAGAGTATCGCTTCTTAGACTCCGTAATCGCCTTTCTTGTAGGAGTCTGGCTTCCGGGTTTTAGTCGCCCGTGTCGCTGTTGAACTCCGGTTCCCATAGCAAACATTCTTCTTTGCATATAGGGGCGAAGCCAGTCGAGTCCTTTCTCGTTGATTATCTTTGCGTCCAGGCGTTTCCCGCGTGCATCTCTAAACGGTCTTTCGAACTTTCGACTTAGGCTCGTCTCGTAAATGGCCTGACGTTGAGCGCGTAGTTGTTCTTCCCGTGGATCGTAGACCTCTGACCCTCCTTTGGGGTTCTTGCGGGATCGACGACGGGATCGACGAGGTGGTCGCTGGCTGAGAGGAAGTAGCTGGCAGTCTTCGTCATGCCACGACAGTATGGCGACTTCCCCCTTTTCCTTTAGACGCCCACGCCATCCTTTACAGTCGTGCTTTCTCCTCCACTCTTGGGGGCTGGACTCAAGCAGATCAGCATCCTCTACACGCAGCCATCTAAGCCGTGCCAGCCGTGCTTCTCGACTGGTCTGGCGGAGACAGGATTCTTTTAGCCATCTCCAGTGCTTGAGGACATCAGCAGCATCTTTGGCAGAGAGGTCTAGGTCAGGGTTGTGACTGACTCCACCGTTAGCTACATGCTCTAACTCCCCCCATGCCCAAGGATATACTGCTGCATCGTCGAAGTACCTTCGCGCCCAACGCTCTATCTTTTGCTCGTGGCCCAGGGGGGTATCGGGTTCTGTGGCGTTCTTTCTTACTGGGTTTTTCCTGGCCTTCCGACGGGGGACTCGCTGCATATCAACCGAGTTCTCCTCTATGACCCCAGGCACAAAGCCAAACTTTTTATACCACCTCATAAGTTGGCTAACAGAAAGAGTTGGATTGTCCTCTGGCGGATAAACAAGGAGGTCAAGTGTGATGCCGTGGATGTCGGCGGCACTGACTATTCGAGCCAGCATCTCGCTGGCATGACCTCGACCGTGGCACCGGCTCTCGGCAAGTTCGATTAGCTCCAGAGACACTGTTCCCGCAGGGCTGAACTCACTATCAAAAATCACTCTTGCTCTGCACGCATCAGGAAAGGAGTAGTAAGTAGTGCTCCCTTCGCGGGCGTACCTTAGTGCCTTGTAGAACGCTCTGACCTGACTGGATTGACTCATATCCCTTCCTTCAACATCTTCCTGACGCCTTTGTGTAAGTTCATTCTGTCGGCTTGTTGCCGTGTCACCCATTTCCAGTCGTCGTGCTCCCAGTTCAGTTTGGGCTTGAACTCTTTGGGGACTAGACAAAGAAAAGTAGTGAAGGCGGCCCCAAATAGTAAAGGGCCGTGGAAGTAGCGGACAGTGCCGGATAAGCCCTTCTTGCCGTGAGCAACGTAAGCTGCGGCTTGGCGTCCTGCCTCTTCCTCTGTCTCGCGGATTGCCGTTTGCAGACTAGATTCTCCTCTTTCTGCTCCTCCTCCGGGTATTCCCCATTGTCCGGGGTTTTTAACCTGACTTGAGCGGCGCATAAGAAGCATTTTCTTTCCGTGGATGAACAGGATTCCTGCTCCTCCCCTTTGGGGGTTCTTCTTGGGATTCTGTAGGGGCCGCGACCTTCCACCCCAATAGAGGTACTCATCAGGCGGCATCACCATTTCCTCTGCCCATCTAATCGCTTCGTTAGCTACAGATATAAGTCCCTTCCTGACTACCCGTCGTGTCGAGGTGCCAGAGTGGTTCCGTAGAGGTAGGTGTAGAGTTCCTATAGCTCTCTTGGCGTCAGGCAAAACTCCTCGACCATCCGGTTGGTAGTCTTTTAGTTGTGCAAGGGTGATCAACCACCAACTACGGCCTATCCCAACCGGTACGTTTCTCCCGACGTTTGTAATCTGCCCAGTGAAGGCGAAGACCCCGCTACGGAGGCGTAGTATGTAGACGAACCCTGTGTCTGCTGACCGCCGATCAGTATCAGCCCACAGCCTTCCTCTCCAATACGGCTCTCCCTCCAAAAGAAGAGGTGAGTCCGGCACTACCATGCTAGGACGAACTCCTTTGTGGACGCCACCGCTTAGCTGTTCGTGGAACGCTGTGAGGACTCCCGGCTTGTTGGAGTACAGTCTGGCTGGATTCCTTTTTGCCTTTAAGCTCGTGCGTCGTATGTAAGTAGGCTTGTCCCATTCCTCTACCAGTGCCGCCACACTTCTGATTCGTGCAGGTTCTCCCCACTCAGGCACTTCGACCACTTCATTCTTACCCAAGTACAGTGCCCAATGCCTTGCAGGACTAGAACCGAACTGTAGTACATCACCTATATGTGCATGTTTTACCTTTGGTAGACTTTCCAGCTTCGCTGTACCGGTAACTAGCTGCGTAAACAGACGGCAGTTGAGGTGGTCGTTTTGAGCACATACCTCCCTTGCAGCCGCAATCAACCCTTGGCGGGAATCTTGGGGATTCTTAAACAGCTTGAGTTGCTTCGGTCCTTTGGTGGGCTTCGCCTTGGAAGACAAGACCCAGACAGACACTGTATCCCCGTAAGGTCGTCCCACTCCAATGAGATGAAGATCCCCTTTGGCGTAGTCCTCTCCTGTGAACACTTGAATTTGACCCTCTTTCGTGTTCTTCTTTCCCTTGTACTTGATGCTGTGGAACCCCGCTGATCGGACAGCTTGCTCTGCCATTCCAGGTGGGTGCGGAGGAGACTTGTATCTGGGATTCCCCTTTGCCTTTTTCCCTACTCGGTAGAGGTACTCGCTTGGATCTAGTGCTCTTTCTTCTGCCCAAGCTAGTAGGTCAGTAGCGATTGTACCTAGTGTGTGAGTTGGTATGGACAGGACTTCCCAAGTTGTTTCTCCGGGGTCGCTAATCTCTCCAACTTCTTTGTTTACTATCTTTACACGGGGGTAAACTCTCGCATCCTGATCCTTCAGAATCTCGTACCCGCCGTCGTGATTGGGGTTGGCGTCATCCCTCCAGTTCCCTGTCACTGACATATGGAAAGGGATGCCGTAGTGACTTCGACCCAGCGCAGTTTGCAAGTACTTCCTCTTCTTACGCTCGATTCGCTCCAGAGGCACTGTGACTAGGCTGTCTACGTCTAGCCCTTCGTGGCCATCACCGATCTCCGCGACTACGAGTCTATTCCCCTTTAAGGCCATGTAGCCAGTGATCTCGTAGTGACCGTATTCTGGCTCCCTTACAACTTCCACTACCCAAGCGTTTAGCGGTATATCCCAGTGGAACGAAGCTCCATCCCCAGATACAGGCTTGGCCACCAGCTTGACAGGAAAAACGAGTTTCTCCTTGTCAATCTTAACTGCTGGCAGCTTGTGGTAGCGTGGTCCCACTAGGTCGCATCCTGCACAACTATAGAGGGGTTGTCAGGCAGAGGAGCCACTTTCACTCCATTCTTCTTCATGTTGGCGTAGAGCTTTTTTGTGTCCAGACTGGAGAGGAGCTTTAGCCCGCCAGCGGAGAGCTTACCGAGAGTGTTAGCGGTGGCAATCTTTGCGAGGGGGCTGAAATTGGGCTTGGCTATTGCTGCCTTGGCCGGTGAGCGGGAGAGGTAGCCTATTACAGCAGTAGTCGTCCCCAGTGCCCCACCGTAGAGAGCGGCATCCGTGGCTAACTCTAGCCCTCTTCTCCCTCGAAGGTACGCTACTCCCCCAGCCGCTCCGATTGATACGACGTAGCAGAGTCCGATATAATGTGATGTTTTCATGCTTTTCTCTCTTTCTCTCGTCGATGTTGTTCGTAACTAGCTGCAACACTTACCTCGACAGAGGCTCGTGCGATGCGGGATTTCACCCAAGAAGGCAAGGAGTCTTCTTTTCGCAGTCTTGCTTCTAGCTGCTCAGCCGCCTGTCTAAGGTAGCGCAGTTGTGCAAGGGTTTGCTGGTCAGCGCACTCCGAGGAGGGTATGAACTTCTTGGCCACTTAGACTCCTATTACGCCTCTGAACCTATCAGAAATGACGGGCAGATACCCCCCCTCTAACGCTATCAGAGTGCTACGGGGAATCTTCTTGCCAACTGGCGCAGACGGAGCTAGTGATCTAGGACAGGATTTTGAGAGAGAGAGAACAAATGCCCGTGACCGAAGCTGATGCAGCAGCGGTCTTGCCGAGCAGTGGTTGGGTGCGTAGATACGTCCTACACGCTGCTAAGCAGACAACTGCCCCTTTATGTTACCACCTTGGAATAGGTATCACAACCCTGGGCGTTACTTGCCCTTTATCCTATGGAATGCACTACGCAGGGACGTTGAGAACCAACAACTTCTGTCTGTTAGTGGGTAGATCAGGGGAAGACAACAAGTCGTCTGCCTTGAACGTAGGCAGGGAGGTGCTGGATGCAGCAGCTTCCCCCCTTATTGGAGACTTCCCAGGATCGCCAGAAGGTTTGATTGACTCCTTGCAGAACTCGCCTAGCCAACTGATCCCCATATCAGAGTTTGGGAAGTTCCTCTCCTCCGCCCAACGGGGCTACTTTGAGCCTACTAAGACGCTACTAGCTGATTTGTGGGATAGCCTTCCCATTCAAAGGACTCGCGCCAATAATAAGACGACTCGGGTGGATAACCCTAGACTGTCCATCAATGCAGCTTGCTCTATCCCCTATCTGGAAAAGCACACCTTAGCTGAAGATTGGACTGGCGGCTTTATGGGTAGATGGGTGGTCCTGTACGGAAAACGGGAGCGGAGTGATCCTGATCCAATCGGTGATCGGACTGACTTTCAGTGGTTAGTAGATGAGTTGCGCCAAAAAGCACTGACCCCAAGTGCAGGATGGTGCATGGGGCTTAGTCCAAGTGCAAGCACCCTTTGGCGTCAATGGTACAACGACGTAACTAGCCGAAATCTCCCTAGCAACATCGTAGGCATAAGGAGCAGGGCACCGACTATTGCCCGTAAAATCGCTTTGGTGTATGGTTGGGATTTTGGTCCTGCCGCTTTAGGCCAGCCATGGAAGATGGACCCAAGTGTGTTAGAGCCAGCCATCGCGTTTACAGAGCTACACATCCAGTCTCTGATTGACCTCTCCTCTGTTATCGCGGAGCACTCTGATGCCCGCCTTCGGAGAAGTGTTCTTCAATCCATCGAAGCTAAGAGTGGGATCGCCACGCTCGGAGAGATTCTGGGCATATTAAAGCTACGCAAGCGCCCAGTTGTAGAGATGCTGGACGCTTTAATGGAAGAAGGTCGCGTACACAAGACCGATGTCAACTACGGGAGAGGAGTTGCTTATACGACTTATACTCCCGCTGGAGGGCTTTGATAGGATATGGCTTACTGCCCCCAGCAGCACTCGGTATGAAAGGAGTCTGGCCGCTCTCGTCCGGTTGTGCGTATTCCTCTAGGGCGACTAACCACGCTTTCGGTATTCTTATACGCCGTCTGAAGTCAGTGGGATGCTTTACTTCCCTATAGCCCACAGTCGGGAAGCTGGGCTCAAAGTCTCCCCACTTGAGGAGCGCGATGACTTCTGGAGAAAGACCCAAGCCATCTCCTTTCGACCGGGCAGGTTTCGCGATCAAGAGGTACAAGGATGTCTGCACCTCTGGCGGAAGGGGGAGAATGTCAGGAGTTCGTATTACTTCTGTCCGCAGGGGTTGAGGCAGTTCTATTCCACGAGCATCCTTCGCCCACCTACAAAAGATAGTCCAAGCAGACTTCTGGGCGTAGTACCTAGTAGTTCCAGCTTCATGGAGCTTCTTGAAGTAGTCCGTGAGAGTCTCTTCATCAATGGTGTCTACGGCAGAGAGTACCTTGCGTGTATTACAAGCATACACATGGGCTGTTTCCTTCTTCTTAAACTCATCGACTTGGATCCAGCGGGTGAAATCAGTAAGGTCAATCGTGCTTCTACGGGCCATGTGAACTCCTTAAAAATACTTTTATTCTTGTGTATATGATGGTATTGTTTCTTTCTGTTTTTAACTGTTAAGTATTAAGTAGCGCAAAGACCTGCTAGAAACTGACCTTCGCTGTTCTTGTATTAAGAGCCTTAAAAAGACTATCACTCCAGAGCTTAATACTTAAAACTTAATAACATGCTTGAGGGGTACTAGAGAACATAATAAAAGGATTTTTAAGGTGTGAGAGGGTGCGGGTAGGGATTGTCTTTATAAAGTTACGCACGTCCACAACGCACGTCCCCGATGGACGCACGTCTTATCGTGCGTGAATTTTAGGCCGGAGATTTTCAAAATCAGCCAAAAAACAAGCTCATTTGCTTCATACATGAATCATTTTTTTCATTTTTCATTTTCGGTTTTCGGTGGTTTTCAGCGATTTTGCTGTTTTTCTACTGTAAACCGGTTTCAAAGGAGCAGACAATGCAAAAGCTAAGCATTGGACAGGTAGGATGGTTGTTAGTGGGTAGCCCTATGAAGGGACGTAAGGGGTTCGCCCCTTCGTTGTTAAGCACCATAGGCATCAAGGTTGGGAGCTACGAGACGCTGAAGGGCGTCAAGGTAACCGCAGCCGATAAGAAGGTTGCGAAGGCGCAAGCCCAGCAGGATGAAGCAGTGGCCCTCGCAAAGGGTCGAACCTTCAAGACGACGGATTGGGCGATGAAGAGACACGAGACAAACGCAGCGTTCACCCGTATGTTGAACGCAGCAGAGTGGCCTAAGCAACTTCGAACGCTAAGCGGCATGAAGATGACTCGTTTCAGCAACCATAAGGTGCTCGTAGAGCATCTAAACAGTGTATTTCCTGGGGCTGACTTCGAGTGTGAGTTCGAGACAAACAAAGTGGAGCCCACTTCCGTATCGGAAGGGTTGGATGTGGCAGCCATGATCACAAAGGAAGTGGCGGCTACCGTCAAACCTGTGGTCGAAGCGTCCATGAAGGACAAGCTCATCGAACTCCATGAGTTGCATGAGTTGGGAATACTCACCGAGGAAGAGTTTAGCGGGAAGAAAGCCGAGTTGCTGAAACGCTTCTAGTCGGGTCGAGCGAAGGGCGAAGTGAGCCTCCTTTGGGGTTTGCTTCGCCCTTCTACGTTTTATTTGCATGTTTATGTTTATGTTCGTTCCGTGTACGTCAATCAAGACTGCACAGGTTAATCAGGTAGGGAGAGAGTGATGTTAAAAGAGAGAACAATGGTCCTCGTAAGAGGGCTTTCTGGTGCGGGTAAGACAACTATTGCCACTAACGCTATCAATATGCAGGATTGGAACCTGGCAAGGATGGAACAACCACGTCTGGGCTTCCATTCAGGCCGAGTAAGTGCCGATGATTATTTCTCCCTCACTGCGTTGGGTATCGCATGTAACTGCTATCCAACACCAGTGATAGCTGGTCTTGGAAAAGACTATGAGTTCGACCCGAGCAAGTTGGCTGACGCACATCAATGGTGTCAGGGCGTCGTGCAAGGTTGGCTACTGGGAAACACTCCCGCAGGGTCGGACATCACCACCATCGTGGTGGACAATACGTTCTCCTGCCGCTGGGAGATGGAGCCTTACTTGAAGATGGCGAAAGAAGCAGGTGTGAAAGTCTACATCCTCGACCTCTTCGACGGAGGGTTGACCGATGAGCAACTCTTCGAGAGTAATGTCCACGGCGTCCCCCTAGAGACGATTAAGGCCATGAGGGAACGGTGGGAGCACGATTGGAGAATTGGAAACCCAAGTCCCCCTTGGGAACGCAGCGCAGAGGATCTAATCGGTCTACCCCTCAGTATGGCATGGGTAAAAGACCTGCCACACGTCGCTGAAAACTGGAAAGGCGAGAGGCAACGACACCTTGAGAGAGATTTAGTAGAGAGCAACACAACAACACGTCTGGAAACAGACACAATCGAGGAGTAGAGATGAGATTCAAAAGTACGAGTAGTTTTCTGATGAGTGCCTGGAATAACGGGATTAAAACCCCTTTCGTCTTCCTGGGACCACCGGGAATAGGCAAAACGAGTCTTGGTCACTATGTGGCCGACTTGATGACAGCGCAACTGAAAGCGGCAAACCCCGCCGCACAACCTGCCATTTGCATAAGCCTGGACTTGTCGTCTAGGCTGCCAGAAGACCTGCTAGGGTTGCCATGGCGTAACCAAGAGGACGACTGCACCGACTATTGCCCCCAAAGGTGGCTCGCAGAGTTGTGTGAAGACGGAGCCGTGGGAGTGCTGATTTTAGACGACCTTCCTGCTGCAAGCCCAGCGATACAAGTTGCGTCAAGGCAGCTTGTACTTGAACGGCGGATTCATGACCATTACCTAAGCGGTGGGATTCTGATCATTGTTACGGGGAACCGCCGGCAGGGTAAAGCGAAGGCGTCAACACTTCCTAGCCACTTCTGAAACACGGTGTGCTTCTGGGAGTT
>JACKQG010001300.1_pt1 | contig 34949 bp, 41 predicted proteins | sample 8237621 | NCBI WGS metagenome assembly JACKQG01 (sample SAMN15677084, study PRJNA649215) | marine metagenome | biome: marine; feature: Black Sea; material: saline water; isolation source: suspended particulate matter (SPM) from the Black Sea western gyre | collected 2013-06-09/2013-06-10 | depth...
AAGTTAGATCTTTCTAAATGTTAAAAAAATAATATAAAAAAATTATTGTGCTTCCATTCTTGCAAGCCAATCGTTATCATTGTCGTCTTTTGAAGTATCTGCTGTCACCTGTTGGGGTGGTTCTGGAAATGCAAATGTTACTTCAGATTCAGTTGGAGGTTCTGGTATAGGGGTACTTGGTGCCTCAATTGGTTCTGAAGGTAGTATGGTTGATTCGACTGGTACTTCTGGAAGTATTGTCTGAACAATTTGTTCTTGTTCAGAAGTCTCCAGATATGAAACGGCTGATTCTTGGATGTCTGGTGTTGGAGGGGCTGTTATCTCTTGCACTTCCAATTCAAGGTCTGCAATTCGGCTCTTTACATTTGCGATTTCTGCTGTTTCGTGAGTTACATGCTCAATTACCTCAGTTGTGCATGATTTCACGGTCTCAAATGTTGCATCAGAGATTTCATTGCTCTTGTATTGTACTTTTGCATCAAACGATAACATTTTAGCTGACTTCATTTGTTCATCTAACACTGTCAATCTTGCCTCAAGTATTGCTTTGATTTCATGTTCTGTTTCATCTAATGATACAAGTTTTGACTTGTATTTTTCATGAATGATTTCTGCATCTGCTTTCATGTCATCATTTTCAGAAACTATGTCAATCAATGCTTTCAATCGACGTAGTGTTAATTGTTTTTCACGAATGAGTCTTTGTGAGTCGAGTCTCCATTTTGGAATAAAAATAACAACTTCGCCTTGAACTACTAATTGTTCATATTGGATTTGCTGTAATCCTTGTGAACCGCAGTCAATGCCAACGGATTGAATACTTCCGTCAATATCTGTTATTGTTCCTACGACTTTACCCATGAATGTTCCGTACATGTCTTTGACATTTTTACCGATAATTTCGATATCGTCGTTTGTCATGTGTGATACTTTAGAGATTTGTATAACCGACAAAGTGTAAGTAATGTTTTTAGTTTTAGTAAGATTAAATTCACAAACTCCACATCGCCTGAATTTTAGTAATTTTAAAATCTAGAGACAAACTAGTAGGCTCATGATTCAAAAAGAAGAACTTGAACAAATTTTGAATTTTGTTGCAAGCAGATGGACTGAAGCCACAAAGGACCCAAATAACAAAGCAATGGAGACTTTGCCAAACGATTTCTGGATGAATTCAATTGGAGGAAAAACTGCCAAAAAAGGATATTGGGTTACAACACTTCTGTATACTGAAAATGAAGCAGATGCAGAAGCATTCAAACAAGTGTTATTGAGATGGCAAGCAAAAGGTCAAGACAAAGATAGAGACAAAGGACCCGATCTAATTCAAATTGGAAAAAAGAAATAGACTATTAATAATTGTGAAACAGCATATCCATATTGTCTGAATTCTCAATTAAAGAAAAAAAAATTCTATCAGACCATTTTTCAAATACTGAAGGCAATGTCTTTGCAATAATTACTCCACGACAAGTTGATCGCGGAGCATTGATGTCAAGATATAGTAGAACGGACAAAAGTATGAGACGAATTTTTCTTGATGAATTTTTACAAAACAAAACTAGAGGCGAGGAATTTTACAATAGAGTTCTCTTAGAATACGGCGATGATTCTGTTGCAGAATTAGGTGAAGCGCAAATTGCAATTGAAGGATTGTCAAACATTGCAGTAAAAAAAATTGAAGATAGACGAATTGGATTATCATATTTAGAAAAATCATCAAGATATGTTGCATGGAATAAAAAAGAAAATGGAAAATACAGATTTTATAGAGACCCGGAAATTATGAAATCTCGTTTTGCAGACATGTATGAGGAAAGTTGTAATTTTTCATTTGACATTTATTCAAAAAATATCGAACCAATGGTAAACTATGTCAGAGAAAAATACCCAATTGAAAAATATAGTTTTAAAGATTCTAAAGATGGAAAAGAAAAATTATTTTCTAAATTAAAAAATGAATCAGATATAAAATCTGCAAATATGATTTACAAAGGATCTACCAAAGCCAAAGCTCTTGACATTCTTAGAGGACTATTGCCAGCATCAACTTTGACTAATGTTGGAATCACAGGAAATGGAAGAGCGTTTGAGTATCTTCTAACTGTTTTAGGCTCATCTGAACTAAAAGAAGAGCAAGAATTAGCCTCAAAAATCAAAAAAGAGCTCGACACTACCATCAAGTCATTTGTGAGACGAGCTGATGACAAATATGGAAAAGCATTCCAAAAATATCTCAGAGATGTAAAAAATAAATCAAAACTAATTACTGCTAAAGAAATAAAATCAAATCCAAAAAAAGGAACAATTACAAATCTAGTATACTATGAATCAGAAAAAAGTTCTATCGATACAATAATTGCAAGCATTATGTATGAACAATCACCTAGTACATCATATCAAAATATTCTACAACAGGTTAGAAAAATGTCAAAAGACAAAAAAATTAAAATTATTAACGAATTTACAAAAATTCGAACAAATAGACGTCATAGACCATCAAGGGCCTTTGAAAGTATCTATTACACATTTGATTTATGTAATAATTTTGGAATGTTTCGAGACTTTCACAGACATAGAGCACTTACACTTGAAAGACAGCTATTAACCACAGACCATGGATACAATATGCCAAACGAAATCAAAGTTTTAGGAATTGATAAAGATTTCAAAGACTGTATGAATAAAACTAAAGAAGCGTTTGACAAAATTAGAACTAAACTCCCAGAGCAAGGACAGTATGTTGTAAACTTTGGATACAATTATCCTTACTTTATGAAAATGAATCTAAGGGAAGCATGTCATTTAATTGAATTAAGAACTGTCCCACAAGGACATGTAGATTATAGGAGAGTTGCGCAACAAATGTTCAAACAGATTAACAAGGTACATCCAAATCTCAGCAAAATTATGAAGTATGTAGATATGAAAGAATATGATTTAGAACGATTTGAATCTGAAAAAAGAACTGAAGAAAAGAGAAAAAAACTAAAAAAATAGAAAAATATTCTAATATTTGAAATAATGAAATACATCATGACAGAAAAAATCGAGAAAAGCACAGAAGAATGGAAAGAACAGTTAACCCCAGATCAATATGAAATTTGTATTAATCATGGAACAGAGCCACCATTTTCAGGAAAATATAATGATACTAAACTGGAGGGGACTTTCAAATGCACATGTTGTGGTGAAGAACTTTTTTCATCAAATGCCAAATTTGATTCAGGTTCCGGTTGGCCAAGTTTTTGGGAGCCAATTTCAGAAGAAAAAATAGAATATATTTCAGATTCAACATACGGAATGGTTCGTACAGAAGTTAATTGTAACAAATGTGGTGCTCATTTAGGACACGTGTTTGATGATGGCCCAAAGCCTACAAATCAAAGATATTGCATCAATTCAATTTCATTGCAACATGAAAATGATGAGAATGAATAGTCACAAATCATGAAAGTAATGTTGCAGGTAAAAGAATATTCAATAATTATTAATAAAACACAATTTATGATAAGAAAATCGAGAGGAATTAAATGGTCTACAAAAATACAACAAAAAGGAACGAAATGAATTGAGAATTATACTATGTGGTTTTGGAGTAGTAGGCCAAAGCTTAGTGAAATTATTTGATTCTAGAGCAGAAGATCTTTATGCAAAATATGGATTGAAACCAAGAGTTGTAGGAGTCTTTGACAGTAAAGGGAGTGCAGTAGATCAATCAGGATTAAATTTTAACAAACTAATTGATACAAAGAAAAAATTTGGAACTGTAAAAAATTATGCAGATACTAAAAACACAATGTCAGGAATAGAAATGTTGAAAAATGTTGAAGCAGATGTTCTCATCGAGACTACTGCCAGTAACTACAAAGATGCAGAGCCGGGAATGACACACATTACTACGGCCATGAAAAAAGGAATGCATGTAATTTCAGTCAACAAAGGCCCATTAGCTTTAGCATTTCCATCACTAATGGAACTTGCAACATATAATCAAGTCATGTTCAAATTTAGCGGTACAGTAGGAGGAGGCACACCAATTCTAGATTATGCTAAGAATAGTCTTAGCGGTGAGAGAATTACCTCATTTGCAGGAATTCTCAACGGCACCACAAATTACATTTTAACAAATATGGGAACCGGCACATCATACGAAGACGCTCTCAAAGATGCAAAAGATAAAGGATATGTCGAAGCAGACGAGGCTCTAGATTTAGATGGACTTGATGCAGCAGCAAAATTAGTCATTTTAGCAAACTGGATCATGGGAATGAAAGTTACGCTACCAGATATCAATTGTACAGGAATAAGAAAAATCACATCTGAAGATATTAAAAAAGCTGCCAAAAACAATTGTGCAATAAAACTAATTGCATCGTGTAACAAAGATCTTGTTGTGGGACCAAAAGAAGTATCAAATGATGATCCTCTATGTGTTAATGGAACATTAAACGCTATTGCATTTACTTCAGAGCATTCAGGTACTCAAACAATCATTGGGAAAGGTGCAGGAGGCACAGAAACTGCCAGTTCAATTCTCAGAGACTTGTTAGACATCAGACAAGAGATTGCTAGAGATTGAAATCAAATTTAATTTCAAAAAGTGAAACATCTGCACTTTTAAAAACAGTTTCAGAAAGATGGGGGATAGATTTTCCTAAAATAAAAAATGTCAAAGTTCATCAAATTTTAGATGATGCCCAAATAATCACAGGTGATGGGATTAAAATTTTAAAAGTAAATGATGATTATCTTCCATTTTTATCAGAAACTGAAACTTTGGAAAAGTTTCCAACAGTTACAGTAGACATGGGAGCAGTCAAATTCATGTGTAAAGGTGCAAATTTAATGAGACCTGGAATTAAAGAATTTTCAGAATTTGAAAAAGACAAACTAGTATGTATTGTTGAAGAGTCTCAACATAAATTTTTGGCAGTTGGAAAATCATTGGTGTCAAGTTCAGAATTGGAAACCATGGAAAAAGGTGAAGTTATAAAAAATATTCACTACATCTCAGATAGATTTTGGGAAACTGGTAAAACGATTTACGATTAAAATAAAAATTGATTATTTGATTTCTTCTGTAAATTCTTCAGTACCATCTTTGGTGATTACAAGAATATCTAATCCATCACCACTTGCTGAATCCCTAAGAGCAGCTGAACGAACTGCACGTTTTGCTAAATCGACTGCCTCATCTTTAGTCATGTTTGGTTTGAATTGAGGATCCAAGACACCCAATGCCATTTCTGCTCCAGTTCCAACTGCAGCGTATTCATCAGGAAGTACTGAACCTAATGGGTCAAGAGTATACATGATTGGTTTATCAACAATCCCACCTACGATTACCTGAGTTAGTAATGGAAAGTATCTTCGTTCATACATCATATTTGACATCATTTTAGCGACAGTGTTTGGTGGAACCTCTCTTTTGAGTTCCATTTTTCTGATTTTAGCAAGAGCAGAAATTTGTAAAGTTAAGATTTGCATATCGGCGACAAGGCCAGCACAAGTTGCACCGACTTTAGGAGTAATAGAGAATGTTTTCTTTGTAGATTTACTTACAAGAAAGTTTCCAAAGGCGATCCTCTTCTCACTAGCAAAAACTACGCCACCATCAAAAGTAATTCCAACAGCAGTTGCTCCTGGCATATACATTGACATATTTCAAATAATTTTGCCGCATAATAAAGGGCTTTCTACATTTGACGAGTAATTTGTGGGCAAAATAATTATACTGAGAATCAAAGATATACTCATTGACTTCTGCAGAAATTAGAGAGAAATTTCTAAATGATATTGTTTTCATGGGTTTAAGATCAGCCATAGGTGTGATCTTTATTCTTCATGGAATGTCAAAATTCAATCCAGGATTCGCTGAAAATTTGCCAAACATGGGATTGCCAGTAGAAATGCAAATCCCCATTGCATTAGCAGAATTAATTCCAGGAATTTTCCTAGTATTAGGAGTATTGAGTAGATTGTCTGCATCGTTAATTTCAATAATCATGTTAGGAGCAATTTTCATGGTTAAAGGAGCATCAAGTATTACAGGAAAAGGAGGAGTAGAATTAGATTTAATTTTACTTGCAACCGCATTAGTAATTATGATTGTAGGTCCAGGTAGAATATCACTTGCTCAAGCTATCAAAAAGTTACCAAGATGTCTTCACTAGTTATTTCCAAAATTATCCATAATCATACACATACACTTTGTAGTTTTCTTGAGTAAGTCAACTCTAGCAAATTCATTTGGTGAATGGATTCTGGAAAACATGTATGTGCTCCCTATAGAGATACAAGGTGCTTTTAAAATTTCAACAAATGGATACATGGGACCAGTTCCAGCATTGGATACATTCAAAATTGATTTACCAAAAGATTTGTCAGCAGCATCTTTTACTTGAGATACGAATGGATGGGAAGAATTTGTCCTAGCAGCTGCCTCTCCATGAAATACTTTGATGTCAACGTCAGAGAATCCTTTTGATTTCAGATGTTTTTTCAATCGCAATATCTGTTTTTTAGGGTCCATTTTAGGAATCAGTCTAAAATCTATTTTTACTAAAGCACTACCAGGAAGAACAGTTTTTGCTCCATCACCAGTATATCCAGAAACAAATCCTGCAATATTGCATGTAGCGCCACCGACCATGGCTTTTTTTGCCTCTAATCCTTTCTTATTACCTACAAAAGATTTAATCCCAAATTCTTTTTTAAACACATTTTCATCAAATGGTTCTGTTTGAATAATTTTTAAATCATTTTTTGACAAAGGTGAAACTTCTTTGTACCAATCTTTGACGAGTATTTTGCCATCAGAGTTTCGAAGTGTATTCACAACCTCAATTAATCTCCATGCAGGGTTTTTTATCAAAACAGCTAAGCTTGAATGTGCATCTCGAATTGATTCTTTAACAGATAATTCTACAAAGAGCAATCCCTTCATCCCAAGACCAACTATGGGTCTGTTTTTTGCATCAACATACCCAAATTCCCAGATAACACCATCACAAGAAAACTTCTTTCTATATTTTTTTAAATAATCTTCAATATGTGCACTTCCAGTTTCTTCCTCACCCTCAATTACAAATTTTATATTACACGGAACATCACCTGTCGTTTTAATACATGCTTCAACTGCTTTGATTCGAGTAATTAGTTCACCTTTATCATCAGTTGCACCTCGTCCAAAAATCTTGTTACCTTTCCGAACACCACTAAATGGAGGATCATCCCATAAATCAAAGGGTTCAGCTGGTTGTACATCATAGTGATTGTAAAACATCAGAGTTTTTTTTGGATTTTGTTTTGATTTTATTTCACCATATACAATTGGGGCAACACCTTTCTTTAATCGTAAAATTTCAGATTTGATGCCAGATTTTTTTAATAATTTTTCCACAAGTTTTGCACATTCTTCTATACCTTCATTTTTTGCAGATACACTGGGTTGACGAATCAACATCTGTAAATCCGAAATGAGTTCATTCATGTGAGAATCCACATACTTTGTAGCAATCATTTTAGTCACACAATTCTATCAAATGGCTTCATAACAGATGGAATTTCATCCAAAAGATCCATAGAAGTCATATGTAGTCCTAATTTCTTTTGAGCAGATTTGCCTGCCAATCCATTGATGAATGTGGCAGCAGCTGCAGATTCCAAAGGATTCCTATTATTTGACAATAAACCAGCAACTAATCCAGATAAAACATCACCTGTTCCACCAACAGTCATTGCAGGAGTTTTTTTCTCATTAAGATATGTAGTAGAACCATTTGAAACAATATCTGTTGCGCCTTTTAATAAAACGGTAATTCCAAATTCTTTTGCCTTTTTCTCTACAAGTTTTATTCGTTCATTTTTAGAATTTGGCGGAGAATCTCCAAATAACCTCTTAAACTCTCCAGCATGAGGAGTCACTACAACATTTTTGTTTGCCAATAATGGTAATACTTCAGGAATTAATGCACTTGCGTCTAAAGATAATCGTACATCTCTATCGAGTAAAGATTTTACAAAATGTAACAAAGAATTCCTTTCTTGGATTGCAAGCCCCATTCCAATTGTAGCTGAATGGAGATTACGAGGTAAAGCACCAATTAGCTTGTTTACAGCACCCAGAGTTAATTTTTGATCAACTAAAGGAATCACAATCAGATTAGGAGAAATAGCACGTGTGGGAGTGACGTTAATTTTAGGAACTGAAGTATAAACAAGATCAGTGCCACATTTCAATGCAGCAAGTGAAGACAAAATAGGGGCACCATGATAAATATAACTTCCACCTACAACCAGAACAATTCCATTATCACCTTTTCTGGATTTTGCTTTTCTAGCAGGAATAAATTTTTTCACAATAGATAAAGTTAGATTTTTTCTTACCATATAGGATTCTCTAAGAAATGGCCGAATAAATCTTGTTTTGTATTAAATGACTAGGATAATTTTTTAGACATCTTTTTGGATGTTTTTGTAGAAGGTTTTTTTGTAGTTTTTGTAGGCATTTTTTTGGTTGTTTTTGCAGTTGTTTTTGCAGTTGTTTTTGCAGTTGTTTTTGCAGTTGTTTTTGCAGTTGTTTTGATAGATTCAACAGCTGTTTTTTCGGTAGTTTTTTTACCAGACCTATTAAAAAATGCCTTTCGAGCAAAGCAAAGATAGGTGGTGTGACCAATACCTTGGAAAGAATGTCGGGTTTTTCCTTCTCTAGCTTCTATATTTCGAATAATATGTTCAGTTGATTCGATATCAGTGAATTCATTTTCAACTAGAGCCATAGTTAATTTTTCTAATTGATTCATAGTAGGACAAATTGCAAAAATGCTACCACTTCCTTTAAGCATCTTTCTAACTTGAGGAATCACAACCCAAGGATCACCTAAATCAATTAATGCGACATCCATGTTTTCTAAAGGCATTTTTTTCGCAGTCTTTAAATCCAAATTATGTTGGGTCACATATTTTGAAACTCCCGCTTTTTTGATATTTTTCTCAGCTATTTTCATAAATTTTTCATCGACATCGAAGGTGTATACATGTCCACGAGGTTTCACAACACTTGCAACAAAAGAAGTTAAAGAGCCACTACCAGTTCCAATCTCCAAGATTTTTTGGCCATCGCCAATTCCAGCTCTTGCAATAATGTAACCAATATCTTTTGGATAAACAATTTGGGTTCCATGTTGAATTCTCATTACATAATCATACATAGTAGGTTCAAGAAGATAGACATACTTGTCCTTGTTCGTAATTAATTTGGAACCGTATTCTTTGCCAATTGCATCTGAATGTTTTAGAATTCCAATATGAGTATGGAATGATTCATTTTTTGAAATTTTTGCTAACCATTTTTTTGAATCATTGTAGAAGAATAAGACTGGAGAATTTTGTTTAATTTTAGCCATATATTTTGCCTAGAAATTTTAGATAAGAATCTACTGGTTTTTCCAGATGTTTTAGATATTAGCCAATTTTGAATTGAGTAGAGGTCAATACGCTTATGTTGATAACTCATAGAGAAAATTTGTGAGTATCAGAACAAGCGTGTTTTCAAGAAAAGAACTAGTAGTGATTGTCGGGATTTCAGTCATTGTTTCTTCAATTTTGTATGTTTCTTATGTAACCATGAAATAATAGATAATTCTTAAAAATAGACAAGACAAGATGATAGTTATTGAATTTCAATTGTGTTTTTCCATCCTGTAATTACAAACGCAACAACATAGAAGAAGAAGAATTCCTAAAACATTTGAAAGAAAAACATATTGATGAAATTGAGGATGTTTCCAGCAAAACGTGTATGCCAGTTAAAATTGTAGAAATGATGACCATTTCAAACTCTAAGGTATTCATTAATTCATAGATTCTAAATTCCAATACGCTTAAGTTTACAATTAGTATAAGCAAATTGAATTGGAAGAAGAATATCGTGAAAAAATGATTAAACAGAAAAAAGAATTTGAAGAATGGAAAAAGAAAGAAGGAGATTCAGATCTTGTATATAATGAAAAAGACAACAAAGAAAGAAAACCAGAACAGTAGAGTCAAAATATCACCAATACGCTTAAGTTTACAATTTTATGCAAATTATTATTGAGTGAAGATTCTAAATCAATATCTTTCAAAGAATTAGAGAAAAAACTAGATAGAGAAATAAAAAAAGTTTCAGAGGAATTAATTAAGGAAAAACTAGACAAGAAAAAATTAGACTATGACACAATATCTTTAATTCTCGAAGTTTTTGCTAAATCAAATTTTCAATGGAAACCAGAACATTTTGAAACTTTTGATTCTGCTCCTGAAAAATTTAGGGGCAAGACATTGCCTAAAAATAATAGAGAATGTGTCATGCTCGGGATTAGGTTAGGAACCATGAGAGGCAAGATAATCTACAATTTGCGCAATAGTCAAATCACAGAAAAGCAACGACAGGAAATAGATGATTTGACATGGAATTTAGTATGGTATTCGTGGCAAGAAGCAAGAATACTTCATAATCGTTCAAATGAAAAAAAATGAAGGAATTCAATATGAATCAAAATATTATTTAAAAACAAACAGAAAATAGAAGAAATTCAAAGTCTTAATTACTGTAAAAATGGCAATCTTATGCTGATGATTATTACAACGGGTTCTATCTGATTTCCTCAAATTTGATGAATATTGCCGAATTATGAAGCTGTTTCTCATTTAGATATGGATAATGTTGATCGGACGTTTAGAAATTTAACCTAAAAGTAATTATTTTTGATTCCAGTTTTTTAACAAAAACATCATCTTAACAGATTCAATGAGTCAGAGACATCTCGCGGTGTTAGCTGGAAGAGCCCAATGCTCACATAAACTAGTTAATGCATTTCAGAGTCTCCACAGTAAAGGAGACTGACTTTTTTTCCGTGATGGCGCAAACAGTATTTTAATACCAAACACAACAATAAATCAAATTGACAGAAATTCAACTAGCAGGATCAGGCGGATGGATTAATGCAGATCTAACAGACGAACAAGTAACTAAATCAAAACTTGTTCCAAATATGGATAAACATTTTTTGGCATCACTTGAAAAACTGGATACTGCAAAGATGTCAAAACATTTTTGCAAACAATGTGATTCTGAATTTGAGGGACCTACTCAAATACAAATCGAGGAGCAGCCAAATGAGACAGTTGCAGATGGATTGATTTTGATAGAAAGAGGTCAATACACGTGTCACAAATGTAACTATATCATTGGAGAATACAGAGTATTTCAGAAAAAAGAGTAATAGTAAATCCAAAACCTCATTGTTTTTACCAGCCTAAATAATGCGTATTAATTAAATACAGCAATTTTTTACAAACAGCATGTCAAATCAAAAATGCGTATCATGTGGAATTGGTTTCTTTTCCCCAACGGGTTCAGACAAATGTTCCAAATGTGCAGGAACAGAATCCCAAGGTAATGAAGGTCATGATTCCTGTGGTTGTGGACACAGCCATTAATTCCTTTTTTCTCTAACAGGCATATATTGAACAAGAAATAATCATATCCATGGCAAAATCATCAGAAGAAATGAAAAACCTAGTTGAGGATTTCATCAAAATTACAAATATCAATTACGAAGATCAAACTGAAAAAATTCGAGAAAAAAGTAAGATTGTCGACTGGCAGTTCCACGTGGGAACAAATGTGATTGTTAGTAAAAATGCAAACAGAGAAGACAGAATTCATGTGAATGTGAATATGCGCTTTCCACCGCAAGATGCAAAATTGCTGGTAATGAAAAACCCATCCTTTTCAAAAGCAATTATGGAGATCAGTGAAATTTGTACAATATGTAACGTAGGTCACCAATGGATTAAAGATGGTGAAAACATTGCAGGGTTAGCAATATTTTCTCATATCGATGAGCAGGTTTTAGATAGAGTTTCATTTCACAATGTATGGGATAGTGTTGCAAGGGTCTCAGGACACGTTCAAAAAATTCTTCGTTCTAATTTTAGTGGATTTTCAGCACAAGGCAATACAACAGATGCCACAATTGATAAATCGATGTATGGATAAACAGCAGATATCATAGATAAAACAAACACCGAAATGAACATACACTAGTAAAATTCAATCAAAATGAAATGATTTCTTTAGAACATAGAATTCTTAGTGAATATAGAATAAAAATAGCAAAAATTGAGACACTTGCAAAGTCCATAATGACTCATAGAGAACCAAAAGGAGATGAAGCCAAACAAGCATCAGAATTTCTAGACATCCTAATTAATGAAACAGATCAATTCTATGAGAATAATAGTGCGATCCTATCAAATAATGGAAAAAGACCTCATGCACGCTCACGTCTTGCAGAAACTAAAGAATGGAATGATAATGTCGAAAGATATTATGAGAAAAATCCAAGAAGAAGACCAAGAAAATAATTATTCATCATATCATTTGAGATAATTTTTGAATATGACTAACATCATTCTTAGCAGCCAAGTTTAATGCTTTTTGCATTTCTTCTTCATATGATTCAGTATTAGACTCTTCATTTTTGAGAATTTTACATTCTGCAATGACAGGTAAATTTTTAAAATTTTTGTATTGATCAAATGTGAGAAGACAAGTATACGATTGAGAATCATCTTTGAAAGAATATTCAATTTTAAATGGCAGTGAGTTATTTGTCTCATCTAACAATATCTCTACTAAGTTATTCATGTCAATTGGTTTGAACATTATTTTTGTAGGATTTAATGAATCCATTTCATCATTTATCTGGTCACAAGATCCTCCAGTGACAATTAAGACAATGCTTTCAGGATCAATTTCTCTAATTTTTTTTAATGCAAATAGGCCATCATATTTTGGCATCATCAGATCCAATAAAACAGCATCAGGACGTAGCTGATCAAATAATTGAGCCCCTTCTAATCCATCATATGCTTTTCCAATAACATCTATCCCATACAACTCCAAAAGTTCTGACATAGAGTAGACAATATCCTCATTATCATCAATTACTATAACAGATGTCATATAGATCCCATGCCCATTTTAATCACAATTAATCACCAGATTAAATGGTGTCTGTTTAAAAAAGAAATAACACATTACAACATTGCCGAAAACAAAGTATAAAAATTATTTTCATATTAAATATGAAAGTATGAATATATTTCACATAAAAAATAAAATAGAAAAAGGATAATCCCAGGCACAAAAGTCTTTATGGCCACAATCACGATAAAAAATAATTGGTTTGCACGCCAAGATACTCTATAGAGTTTTACTCTGTATAGTATCCCTAGGGAGAAGATAATGTTTTCTCTCTAGGACATTACATTCTGTCTGGAGCTTTGATTCCAAGAAGGTCTAATGCTTTTTCTAAAACAATTTTGAAAGAATTTACTAGACATAGACGTGAATTTTCAAGATCAATGTCACCTAAATCTAAAACTTTTGATTTTTCATAAAAAGAATTGAATGAAACTGCCAAATCATGACAATATCTTGCAATAACTTTAGGTGAAAGATTGTTTGTCGCATCTCGAACTTGTAAATTAAAAAGTCCAATATTTTTAATCAAATCTAATTCAGATTTTTCCTTCAATAACGAGAAATTCACATCGATTGTAGGGGCACGGTCAGATTTTTCCAAGATTCTAGATGCCCTTGCATGAGTGTATTGAATATACGGAGCAGTATCACCTTCCAAGCTAAGAGATTTTGTTAAATCAAAAGTAATGATTTTGTCTAAATCTTGTTTTATCATCTCATATCTCAAAGTTCCAACAGAAACCGAATGTGCAATAGAGTTGATTTCAGAATCATCCATTTCCGGATGTCTTTTTTTAGTTTCATCTTTTGTTTTCTTTTTTAGAATTTCATATACAGAATCAGCATTTACATACAACCCTTTACGTCCAGACATTTGAGCTTGTTTTCCATCAGTGTCCAATCCAAGCGTTTTTGCAGTCTCAGGACTCAGAGTGACGGATTCGTAACCAAGGTGATTGTATGCATCAGGAGAAGATTTGAATTTCCCCATCAAAGTAGTGATTATTTTTTGTAATCTAGCTTGCCTAGAATCAATTACAGTTACAACCTTTTCCCCAGTGAAATTTTTGGAAATAGGATTTGATTGATTTAGAGTGGTTTGCCATAAAACACGTGAATCTGGCTGCTCAATAGAATATTTTTCATAATTGAATGGATCCTCAAGTAAACCAAGTTTCCAAGCAGCATATGGAATATCCTTAGCAATGTAAGTTGCAGTTCCATTACTACGAACAATCACCTTATCTTCCTCTTTATCATCTCCTCGAATTACCCAACAACCAGCATTCTTACCCTCATTTTCAAATTCGACAAGATTCATTTCTTTTAGTTTTTCAAAGATTTTATTCCACAAACCAGAACGAATGATTTGAGATTCAAAATTTAGACAGTCATAGGTTACACCAAGATTCCAACAAGTTTCAAGTTGTCCGGTCAACACACGTCTAGTAATTTTATCAGCAAACTTTGCAATTTCGGAATTCCCATCTTCAAGTTCTTTGAGAACATTTTTTCTAATATCTTCAAGGGTTGGATCAGCATCATATTTTTCAGTTGTTTTAACATAAACATCATCACCACAATAATGATCAAATTTTTTCCCATTTGGCGGTTCTTGATCATAACCAAAATGTTTGAATCCAACTATAATGTCAGCTACTTGAAGTCCAGAATCATCAATGTAATTTAATACATTAACTTTGTACTTTGCTTTTTGTAAAATTCTAGATACGGTGTCTCCAATTATGATATTTCGAATGTGTCCTATGTGAAGTGCTTTGTTTGGATTTACACTAGTATGTTCTACAACGACTGTAGAATCATTGCCAATATCAACATCACCACAGGTATCAAGATAAGATTCAGATAGAATCAATTGACTAAGTTTATCCCAGTTAGCATAGAAATTTAGATATCCTGATGGATGTGCTTCAGATTTTAAAACAAGTGTATTTGTGCAATCAGAATATTTGTCAGATAGCATTTCAGCAATTTCCTTAGGGCTTTTTTTGAGTTGTTTTGCAAGCAAGTATGAAACATTTGAACTGACATCACCAAATCCAGGTTTGGCAGGTTCGACAGAAAATTTTACATCAGATATGGACAGATCAGATAATACTTTTTTTAGATTATTTTCAATTTCATCAAGTATTGATTTGAATGTCATGATTATATTTCAGATAATTTAGGTGCTAATTTATCTAATGCCTCAAGAACACCATCACCAGCTTTTGCAGATACTACCATAGTTGCCTCAGATTTTACTTGATCGGAAGCATTTCCCAAGGCAATACTAGTTTTTGCTACTTTAAACAATGGGACATCAGTGGCACTATCGCCTATTGCAATTACATCATCACGAGAAATAGATAATTTCTCCATTATTTTTGTAAAACCAGATCCTTTGTCAATACCAGGAGAATTGATGTGATATGCATATTGGCTATCAGACAATTCGACAGAGATATTTTCTTCGAAGAGTAATTTTCGAGCAAGATCTAAATCAAAAGTTCTTTCCAAAACAACCTCAGTCATTCTAGGAAAAACAAGTTTTTCTTTAACATTGTCAATATTGTTTTTAATTACATCAAATGCATTTTTACATTCATCGAGATTCCCTAATAGAATATGATCATTAGAATCCATGGTGATACACCCTCCATTTTCACCCACAGTGATTTTTGTAGTTCCACCAAAAACAGAAAGTAAGAATCCTTCAACAGAAGATCGTCCTGTGACATAGATAACATTGTGTCCCATATTGGTTAAATGACGTAATGCTTCAAGTGCACCAAGATGAATTCTACCACCTCCATTTTCAGTAATAGTTCCATCAATATCGACTGCAAATGTTCTCTTTTTCATGAAAACTGTTTTCTGAACCGAATAATATTTGCTACTAAGGGAAGTAATACGGTTTTATTTGAAAGGAATGTGGATAGAGTTGAATAGTATTGGGAATTCCTGAAAAAATTAAAGCCATTCAAGATGAAATGGCAAAAACTCAGATTAACAAAGCTACTGAGCATCATATTGGATTACTAAAGGCAAAGATTGCAAAACTGAAAAGAGAGCAAGAATCAGAAGTTGCCAAAAAGTCAGGGATGAAGCAAGATGGATTTGATGTACGGCGTAGTGGAGATGCAACTGTAGTGTTTATTGGATTGCCAAGTGTTGGAAAATCTACATTACTAAACAAAATGACCAGTGCAAAATCAACAGTTGGTGCTTTTCAATTTACAACTCTAACAGTAGTTCCAGGGATGATGGAGTATAGAGGTGCCAATATTCAGGTATTAGACCTTCCAGGAATTATCAAAGGGGCATCCTCAGGTAAAGGATTAGGAAAGAGAATTTTGTCTGTTGCAAGAACTGCAGATCTTGTTCTACTAGTATTAGATGTATTCCAACCATATCACGAAGATGTCCTGACTAATGAGTTAGGAAATATAGGAATTAGATTAAATCAATTACCGCCAAATATTACAATTGAGAAAGCATCAATGGGTGGAATTGCAATTGCACAACAAGTAAAATTAACAAAAATCACAGAAAAACATCTCAAAGATATTTTGCATCTATATGGTTTAGTCAGTGCACGTGTAGTAGTTAGAGAAGACATAACATCAGAGCAATTAGCTGATCATATTGCAGGAAACATTAGTTATTCTAAAGCACTGACCATTCTAAATAAAATTGATCTAGTAGATGAGGCATTTCTAAAAGATTTGAAAACAAAAATTAAATCAGATGTGATAGAAGTATCTGCAAACTCTGATCTCAATATCGATTTACTTAAAGAGAAAATTTATGAGAAATTAAAGTTCATTAGAATTTACTTGAGACCAAAAGGAGGAGAAGCAGATTTCAAAGAACCGTTGATTGCAAGAGAAGGAGATACAGTTGAAGATATTTGTAATAAACTACATCGAAGATTAAAACGAGAATTCAGATATGGGTTAATTTGGGGAAAGAGTGTAAAGTTTGGAGGACAACGTGTGGGATTAAATCACATAATGCTTGATGAAGATGTGTTAACAATTATCAAAAGACGATAAATATAATTAAAAATAGATCTGAAAAAATCACAATTCAAATTATCGTACAAAAATAAAAATAAATTATAAAAAAATGATTTTAAAAAAGAATCAATATTGCGACCAAAATGCCTTACAAATCAAAAAATTTAGAAAAAAAAATAAAATCAGAGGCTAAAAAATGTTTGAAAAAGAAAAAAATGTAAAATTCACGATCAAAATAAAAAAATCTAAATAAAATTACTTGACAATTTGTAATCAAATTGTGTAAATTTCTTTAGTGTAACCACTGAAAAACAATGAAATTCGGAAATTCTGTATGGCTACAAAAAGAAAAGCTGCAACTAAACGTAGATCAACTAGAAAGTCTACCGCAGCAGCTCCAAAAAGAAAAGCTACTAGAAAAACTGCAGCTAAAAAAGCAGCTCCAAAGAGAAAAGCAGCACCAAAACGCAAAGCAGCTCCAAAGAGAAAAGCAGCAACTAGAAAAGCAGCTCCAAAGAGAAAAGCTACTAGAAAAACTGCAGCTAAAAAAGCAGCAACTAGAAAAGCAGCTCCAAAGAGAAAAGCTACTAGAAAAACTGCAGCTAAAAAAGCAGCAACTAGAAAAGCAGCTCCAAAGAGAAAAGCTACTAGAAAAACTGCAGCTAAAAAAGCAGCTCCAAAGAGAAAAGCAGCACCAAAACGCAAAGCAGCTCCAAAGAGAAAAGCAGCAACTAGAAAAGCAGCAAAAAGACGATAATCTCGTCAGTAAACTAACAATCGTCTTAATGACGACGAATTGTTTTCATTTTTCAGATTCTAAAGCAGTGTTAACTATGGAACATTTAGTAAAAAATACTATCCACAGTGAATCAATTTTTTAAAACACTGCACAACATGTCTGCAAAGAATTTAGAACAAGAACAACAATGTTAAATGAAAAATAAATTATTTGCAAGTCATGTTTATGAGAATGAATTATTCGATGATCACATGAAATAAAAAATTAAATGTCTCAATAAAGATAACTCATTAATTTAATTTGTTCTTCAGTAGAGATTACATTTTTGTTAGTCAATATTTCCAGTAAATCTTTGAAAAGAGCTTTCTGTTCGGAAGACATTCCTCCTGAAGGACCTTTTTCTCCGGGTGGACCAGGTGGACCTCTTGGACCTGCAGGACCAACTGGGCCTTGTCCCCCAACTGGGCCTTGTTCACCTATTGTACCAATAGGACCAGTAGGACCACGTTCACCCTGCGGGCCTTGAATTCCTTGTGGACCTTGTGGACCTTTTTCTCCTGAAGGACCTGTTGTTCCACGTTCACCCTGGGAACCTTGCGGACCTTGTGGACCTTTTTCTCCGGGTGCGCCTAATGGACCTGTTTGACCTTTTTCTCCAAGAGGACCAATGGAACCTTTGTCACCTTTTTCTCCTTGTGGACCAGGTACTCCTGTTAATCCTTTAGAACCGGCTGGACCTTGTGGACCTTGTGGACCTTTTTCTCCAAGAGGACCTTCAGGACCTTTGTTTCCTTTTTCCCCCATTGGACCAGGTGGACCTAATTGACCTTTGTCACCAAGAGGACCTGTTGGACCTGTTAATCCTTTATCACCATGAGGACCGGGTGGACCTAATGGACCTTTGTCGCCGGATGGACCTATAGGACCTTTGTCACCAAGAGGACCAGGTCCGCCCTGAATTCCTTTTTCACCTTGAACACCGGATAATCCAGTAGGACCTTTGTCGCCAAGAGGACCTGTTGGACCTGTTAATCCTTTATCACCAATTACACCTTGCGGACCTTTGTCACCTTTTTCTCCAGGGACACCTCTTAATCCAGATGCGCCTTTGTCACCGACAGAACCTGTTGGACCTTTTTCTCCTTTGTCACCAAGAGGACCTTTTAATCCACTTGGACCTTTGTCACCAAGAGGACCTGTTGGACCTTTTTCTCCTTTGTCACCGGGTGGACCTGAAATTCCTTTGTCACCTTTATCACCTTTATCTCCAGTAATTCCTTTGTCACCAGTTAATCCTTTATCACCAGAAAGACCTTTGTCACCTTGTGAACCTTTGTCACCAGTTGCTCCTTTGTCACCAGGTGAACCTTTGGGACCTTCAGGTCCTTTAATTCCAGGTGGACCTTGAGGGCCAGGTGGACCAGGTGGACCTTTGTCACCAGGTGGACCTGTCGGACCAGATTCACCTTTGTCACCAGGTGGACCTGTCGGACCATCATTTGGTTTTGCAGAACGTGTAGGTTTTTGAATATCAGAAATTGTTTTTGTTTCAGGTTTTGTTTCAGGTTTTGTTTCAGGTTTTGTTTCAGGTTTTGTTTCAGGTTTTGATGTTGATCTAGCTAAAGGAACATCAAAAACAGTATGTAATGAAGAAAATAAATCAGTGACAACAATCCAAACACCATCAAGATTAGCAATGGATGATGGAAGTGGATTTGTAGGAGAACCCAGAGTTTCAGAAAATATACCATCTTTTACTCGAAGATGAAAATTCCCCTTCCATAAAGATGAAAATTGTTTTAAACGAATAGCATCATCAGATGGTTTACTATCAGTAATGGCAATTTGAGCTTCATACACACCTGATTGTTTGAAAGGTGCCTGTCCTTGAATCTCTAATCGTGGCTGAGATGACACAATCGTTTGTGGATATTTCAAGTATTTCTGTATTTAGATCGCTTCATCCTATGTAAATTAAGATTGAATGATAATAGGCTCAATTAAGCTTGGTATTTATCTAGATAAAATGAATAATTGAGCTGTGAAGAAACTGTTTGGAAGAAATAGAAAAGAGGTAAAGAAGACAAATACCGAGGAGATAATTCCACAGGAACGTAGTTTAGTAGATGTAGATTACAATCGTAAAAAATTATTTAAAAAAGGAGTCAATCTGATGGCAGATGAAAAACTAGAAGACGCCATAGAGATGTTTGAACAGGCATTACGAATTGATCCTGATAATGTTGAAACTTTAATGAAAATAGGATATGCGAGATTTCATCTAGACGAATATCCAGAAGCACTAAAAGTATATGATAAAATTTTAGAAATTGATGTTACAAATCCAGAAGCTTGGAATCTCAAAGGATTGGTGCATTATGAACAAAAAAATTATACTAAAGCATTAGATGCAGCTCAGAAAGCAATTGAATCAGATCCAACATACGGAATGGCATGGTATAATCAAGCATGTTTCCTGTCACTTCTAAATCAAGTTCCAGAATCATTAGAAGCATTGAAACGTTCTATTGAAATCGATGTGAAAAATGCAAGAAGATCAATTAGAGATAAAGATTTCATGAACGTAAGAATTGAAGAAGGATTCAAAAGAATTGAAGAGGTCGTGGTGTTAGAATCAGTCAGACAAGGATACCACACAATTGGTGCAATAGTATGGACAACATTTCTAGATAAAGCAGATGCAATGACAGCTTTGAATAAATTGTTAGAGAAAGGTTTGATTGTACAAAATGAAAAACGTGATGGTCTAAGTAGAATTCCAATATATGATCTAGCAGACAACATTGCAGAAAAACTTGGAAAAGAAAAGAAAGGATTATTTGGAATCACCAAAAAAACATTACCAAAACCAGTTAAGAATTTGAAAGAACTTAGTCAAGCAATTCAATCAGTTAAAGAATCAATTGAAGAAGAAGATATTGATAAAACCATAGAAATTTTTGATGTTTTCATAGACCCAAAAAAATCAGGTGAACAAATGATAGAAAATTTCTTTGATGAACATAGAGAAATAAGATTATGGAAAATCAGATTAAAAGATAGAGGCGTAGACTATCTAATAGATAACAAAGAGAAAATGATTGTTTTGTTTGACAATATTGAAGGAACAGTTACAAAAAAACTTAGAAATGAAATTGCTTAATCATTCAGCAGATAAATCCCAGTAATTAGCATCTTCTTGCTTTTCAGTAGGTTTTTCAAGATTTTTCCATTCTTTGAAAGAACGAACATACAATTTTGCATTAGGCAACCCTGCAGATTTTAATGCATAATATGCCAATCCAGAGAGAGTCCCCACACTGCCACAATAAGTAATAATTTCAGAGTCACCTGTAATACCTCGATTTTCCAATAATCTCTTCATATCATCTTTTGAGCGTAAAATTTTATCATTAGAAGCCAAAGTACGATAAGGAAGACTGATTGCACCAGGGATATGTTGTTCAAGAAAATTTAACCTCTCTCGATTATCAATTAAAATTACATCATCCTTTGTTTTTGCAGTTTCCAAATAATCAGAAGTTGCCAAAATATCCGGTTGGAGATTCATGGAATGTTCTCTAGATTGAATTTCAGGAACATTTGAATCATTTTCCAAACCAAGAGATTTCCAATGACCATAAGTAGTTTCAAGTAACGTTACATTAGAGTGACCCAAATATTCCAAAGTCCAAGCAACTCTAGATGCTAAAGCACCAAAGGTGTCATCATAAACAACTACAGGAGTTTCATCATCAATACCCATAGAATTTACAAGTTTCAAAACTCGTTCAGGGCTGTCATCAGACAATAGATTTGCAAGAGGTAGATTCACAGCAGTGGGAATATGATCCTGTTTGTAATCCCCTTCTCGTCTAACATCAATTACTCTAACGCTTTTGTCTCTAATTTCTGAACGTAAAGAGTCTACATCAGTTGTAATATTATCAGAGACTGTCAAGCGGCACACTCACCCTTTCCAGTTTTAGTGTGATAGCTTGTATCACTTCCATAATCCAAGTAAAAGTCAGGATCATCTTCAATAGTGGGAGGGGTAATTAATGGTTCCAATATTTTTTTAATCTCAATAATAGATTTTATTTTAGAATCCTCATTACCATTTACAACTCTATGAATCCATGTTTTCAAAGTATCATCAGGTTTTTTATTTTCTTTGAAAATTTCAATTATTTTTAAAATTACAGGGATTACTCTTTTTGCAGGAACTCTAAGAAGAGTTTGTCCTAACATAGTATCGCCATCAGAACGTCCACCTATAGACATCTGATAATTGGCATACATGTCTTTTCCAACACGTCCGCCTCCACCAAAGAATCCAATAGTAGCAATTCCATGTTGTCCACAAGAATTAGGACAACCACTAATCTTAATTGAAGAGTCACTAAGATCATCATCTTCATCAAGTTTCAACTCAAGGAATTTTCTTTGAATCTCTTTAGCAAGTCTATGTGAGTTTGTTAATGCTAAATTACAAGAAGTTGTTCCAGAACAGCCAATAGGGGCAGTCATAGTCAATGCACCAGATTTTGCCAATCCAGTCTCAAGTAGTTTAGAATACAGACGTGGTAAATCATCCTCATGAACATATCTTAGAGCAATATTTTGAGCAAAGCCGGCTCTACCCTTACCTTCAGATGAAAAGTCACGAATGATATCAGCCAATCCATACAATTGACTAGCAGTAATATCACCAGCCTCAAGAGTAAGAAACACTGAACGGTAATCAGATTGGGTTTGTTTCACAGTATTAGTTTTGAGCCATCTAGCAAATCCATCAGGAGCAGTGTCACCTCCACTTTCATCAGAAATTCGAATTGGTCTTTTGATTACATCTGGAGTGTGATCAACTTCTAATTGAGTGATAACAGATTGGGTTGCTCTAACTACAGCTCTTTCCTTAAGAACAAGATTTTGGAATTTCTCCCAACCCATATCATTTACAAGATAACGCATTCTATTTCTGGCAAGATTTTTTCTATCACCCATTCTATCAAATATTCTCATAACAGCAATTGAGGTGTAAAGTAAATCTTCTTCAGGAGTAAAGTCTTCAAGTTGATGACCTACAAAAGATCTGTTCCCCAACCCACCGCCAAGAAAAATTTTGAATCCTTTTTGAGTAGTCCCATCTATTTCTCTAATTTGAGGAATCAACCCCACATCAACCATTCGTACCATTCCATGTTTCTCACAACAAGTAAAATTAAATTTGAATTTTCTAGGTAAATTTTGAGCCATAGGATTTCTTAAAAAGAATCTTGCAGTTGCAAGAGCATATGGAGTTGCATCAAATTCTTCATCAGGACAAACACCAGACAAAGGACTACACATTACATTTCTTACAGAATTTCCACATGCTTCTCTAGATGTCAATCCAACTTCGGCTAAACCTCGGAATATTTCAGAAACGTCTTCAAGAATTACCCAATGAAGTTGAATGTTTTCCCTAGTGGAAAAGTGTGCACTACCTATAGAATATTGTTCACTTAGTTGAGATATTTTTTCAATTTGATCAGGATAAATTTCACCAGCTGGGAGTTTAATTCTAACCATGGCATAGTCACTAGTCATTCTAGTTCCATATGCTCCATGTTGGAGCCTATAACGTCTAAAACTGTCTTCGTCATATTTTCCTTGACGGAACAATTTTACAGTATTTGCAAAATCATCAGCCTCCTCAATTCGAGACCAATTGATTTTGGATTTTACAGAATCAGGCAACGATTGTTTAAGATCCGATATTGTCAATACAAAGAAATTTCTTTTAGTTTGGATATAAATTTTTGAAATTTGGAGGTTTTAGGAGAGATATTTTCCTTAAAGTACAAAATTTTCCTACTTCTATGAATAAGTAAATTTTAGAAATAATTAGTATCACCTAATTTTTTAGAAATTAGATGTGGGAAACTATTAATTGTTCAGAAAACGGTGTGTCTTCATGCAAGAAGCAACAGTTGCAGAACAATCAGAGAAAATTTTTACCGACGTACGTGAAGTTGAAATTACACGTGCAATTGCAAATGAATTTCATGAAGTATTAATTGACAGAGCAGAATCAGATGTCATCATTATTGGTGCAGGTCCTGCAGGATTAACAGCTAGTAGAGAATTATCAAACATGGGATACAAGGTTTTAGTTATTGAACAAAACAACTACCTAGGTGGCGGTTACTGGTTAGGAGGATATATGATGAATCCAGTTACAGTTAGAGAGCCAGCACAAAAAATATGGGATGAACTTGGTGTACCATACAAAAAAGTTGCAGAGGGATTATACTTGACACCAGGACCTCATGCGGTATCAAAATTAATTGCAGCAGCATGTGATGCAGGAGTAAAATTCTTGCAATTAACTAAATTTGATGACTTGGTTTTGAAAAACGGAAGAGTTGCAGGAATTGTAGTTAATTGGATGCCGGTTTCAGCATTACCACGAAACATCACTTGTGTTGATCCAGTTGCATTTGAAGCAAAAATAATCATCGATGCTTCAGGTCACGATTCAGTTGCAGTAAAAAGATTAGTAGATAGAGGTTTAGCTAAATGGAAAGGAATGGAACCAATGCATGTCAACGATGGTGAAGAACATGTTGTTCACAAGACAGGAGAAGTTTATCCAGGATTAATAGCAGCAGGAATGTCAGTAACTGAAACTCATGGATTGGCAAGAATGGGACCAACATTTGGTTCCATGTTATACTCTGGAAAGAAAGCAGCAGAAATCACAGCACAGAAAATCAAAGAGTTAGAAAGATAATAAAACAAATCACCTAGCACTCAGATGAATAATTTTTGAAATTATCAAGAATTGTGCCAAATCGACAACCATCTTCAGAGAATCAAGGGTGAAAATCAAGTAATCATGATTTATTTTGTTTTCAGATACTATTTTGATGAGTTCATATTAAATGACAAACGAAAAAATGTTAATTGTTGCATTCCCTAGTGCAGGATTAGTAGGTGCTTTTGCAGTATCTTATCTTACCTCACAATTAGGAATGAAGGATATTGGAGATCTAGAATTTACAAAAATATCTCCAACATATGCGATTAAAGATGGGGAAATTTACGGGCCAGTTCGCATATATAATAAAGAAAATCTATATGCTATTTTATCCAGCATACCATTGAATCCAACTCACACATATGATCTAATAACAAAATCAATAGAATTTGCAAAAAATAACAATATCAAAAAAATAATCATCCCACGAGGATTAGAGGCATATGAAAATAAGAAAAATGATCCTATTTCATACGGAGTGGCAGTTAACAAAAATTCTAAGTCGCTTTTAGAGGAATATAATTTACCAAGCATAAAAGGTGCAATGATCTTAGGTGTAGATGCAAGTGTTATTTCTGCACTAAAAAATTCAGAAATACCATGTATTGTTTTATACACAACTTGTAGAATGATGTTCCCTGATGATGACGCAATCATAAAATCCATTAGAACACTTGCAGACATAATCAGAGTTAAAGTCGAAACTGAAAAATTCGAAGAACAGTTAGAGAAAATAAGCAAAGAAAATGAAAAATTAATTGCAGAAACTAAAAATTATTTTGAGAACACATCTGGAAAATCAGCATCCATTCTACCTCCAGGAATAGGCTAATTTTTACCAGATTCAATGCCTAAAACCAGATAAGCCTTTAAAAAAAATAGGCGTTAGAAAGATAAGCAATTAAGATAAGCTTTCTGTAGTGAAGATTTCTAAAATTATTCTATACAATGAACCTACAGTTCCTGAGATTCAAATAGATAAAATAAAACAATTCATCATAGATACATTCCAAATCAAAGTTGAGATAAAAGATAACTTTTTTGAAAGTTTAGAAGATGAAATATTTGAAAAAATAGCATCGACCAGAATTTTTGATTTAAAAAAACAATTCAAAAAACATGCTCCAACACAAGAAGAAATTCAGATTGAGAAAGAAAATCAAGATGTATCTGGGCAAGATATCATGACTTTGTATGACGGATTTGAATTACAAAACATCATTGCAGAAAACATTCCAAATACAGATAGCACATTACACATAATTTTCACAAACAAGATTACTGCAACATTTGATAATGATGATTTCAGATATCATGCTAGAGCGCTAATCAGTTCCAACCCTACAATAATTTCAACAACTGGAACCATAGAGGCCCCTGCAAAACCTAAACAATACTATTTGGATTTAATGACAAATTTTTCAGAAGAAAAGATAGAAGAAATTGGAAAAAAATACAAAGGAGAATTTTTAGAATATCACGATTTAAGATTAAATGAAATTATAGAAGGGTATGTGTTACAAGCCATCATGTATTATGCCACAGGAGATGCATTTTGTGAAAACAAAGAATGCAGGTTATTCAATGCACATTGGCAAAAAGATTTGTTTTACTCACAAATTGAAAACAAGAAACTCTGTGATAAACATCAAGGGAATCTCAATGAGCTAAGAAATCAAGTAGGAATGGATTGAATATGATTACGAATCTTTTCAGATGATTTTTTCAGAGAAGACGATTCAGTATCATCTAGTCTCACTTTTTGTATCTCAGATATACCATTTTGATCAATTTTTACAAGTACACCCATAGCAACATCATTTTCCCCATATTCACCCTCAAGAACAACAGATGCAGGAATGATAATTTCTTTTTTATGTAAAATAGAATCAATTACATCAAAGGTATTTTTTGCAATGCCGAATTGAGATCTACTCTTAAAATTTCTCAATTTTTTCCAATAATTTCTAACACCATCAGTAATAGAATCTCTACTATCAATCATAGAAAAAAGAGGATTGCCGCCAACTGTAACACCAGAGAAAACAGGCACCATTGAATCACCATGTTCTCCTAAAACAAGAGCGTTAGAAATGGAAGATTGTGGAACAGACAGTGTTTCAGATATAAGATAACGAAATCTACTCGTATCAAGACTAGATGCAATACCAATTACTTTGAATCTAGGAATAGCGCTTTCTTTTTGGAAAAAATAAGTTAGAACATCAAGAGGATTAGACACTATCAAAACAATTGCAGATGGACAATACTGTTTAATTTTTTGTGCAATTTCTTTTATCATCTTTACCTGCAGTACAATATTCTCAGTTCTATCTTTCATGTAAACGCCTACACTTGCAGTAATTACAACAATATCAGAACCAGATATTTGAGAATAGTCATCAGTTCCACGAACAGTAAATTTAGAGTTTGCAGGTATTGCACTTGCAACATCTAATGCTTCTCCAATTGCCTTTTTCTTATCACGATTTACAAGTAAAACATCATCTAAGCCATTTGCCACACAAAGGAATCCTATAGATGTGCCAACACGACCGCTACCAATAATTGAAATTAATTAGATCACACTCCGTTTATTTGACAATTAAAACAGGACATCTAGTTTTTTGAGAAACACCATTTGCAACACTGCCTAAAAGTAACTTATCAAATCCAGTTCGACCATGAGAGCCAATTACAATTAGATCATATTTTCTAGATTTTGCATAAGTTACAATATCATTAACAACAGATTTGGAGGTTATAATTTGAGATTTGACTGAGACATTATTTTTTTCTGCAATAGATTCTAATTTTTCAAGATGTTTTTTTGAAACCTTTTTTTGTTTTTGGATTAATTCAGAATCAGCTCTTGCATCATAGTATTTGTGATGCCATGCATCACCTTCAAGGCAAGTAAGTAAAGTTACTTTAGAATCACGACATTTAGCAATATCTAATGCTACTTTGAATGCTCTAGTAGACTGGGTTGAAAGATCAAAAGGAACAAGAATGTTTTTAAACAATCTCAATATTCCTTTTTACGAATACTATCTTTTTGACGATTAGTATCATGTTTAGATAATTCACCTTCTAATTTTCTTGATAATTCATCAGCAATTTTTAAAATATCCCATCCAGACGCAGTGTAAATGAGTTGATTTTTAGAGGTTTTTACAGTAGCCGTAGCATCATAATGAGTTCTAGAACCTTCAGGGTTTTGAGATTCTACTGCAATTTTTGCTTCAATAATATGAGTCAATACTTGTTGAACTTTTTCTAAAGCATCACCAAATTTTGATGAAAGTATTTCGTTAGCAGGTTCATCTTTAGGTAAACCAATTACAAATAAAGGAACTTTTTCAGCCATATCTAACCTGAACAAACTAGAACTAAATAGCTTTCCAATAATTATCAACCATGATTTTCAGTAATGATTTTGCTAAAAGATATTTATCAAATCAGTGGCAACAATATTCATGGATATAAAAAATTTAAAATTATCAGAATTGATTACAAAACCAATCACAGTTAGTCCCAACACAACACTCATGAAAACTAGAGAATCAATACTAAAACACAAAGTCAAAAGAGTCATAGTTACAGACAAGAAAAATCCAGTTGGAATCATAACTGAAAAAGACATAGCAAAAAAAATTTACGAATTAGGATCAACCCCCATTAAAGATGTAAAAGCAAAAGATTTCAAACCAAGAAAATTATTTACACTGACGAGAGAAAATACAGTAAAAGAATGTGCACAAATGATGAAAAAGCACAGAATTAGTGTGGTAATTATTTTAAATAAAGACAAAACGCTTGAAGGAATAGTAACTGAAACAGATCTTGTAAAAGCATTTCTCACAAAAGGTTCAGACTCTATCAAAGTTTCAAAAATAATGCAGTCAAATGTAATTACTGCAGCTCCAAGTGATCCAATATTACATGTGGAAAGTTTATTGTTAAAATATAAAATTTCCAGAATCATCATCAAAAGAAATCAAAAACCGGTAGGTGTAATCACGTTCAGGGATTTTGTACCTGCAAAAATCCCACAATGGATTGCAGAATCAGCAGATCCTAAAGAAGTTCAAGAATATAAATTCAAAAAAGGATTGGAAGAAATACACTCAAATCAGATGAGTTATCTTTTTCCATTTCATGCAACAGATATCATGGCAACAAATCCAATTACAGTAGAGTCAGATAATGATGTCAAACTTGCAGTTACTAAAATGATCAAATACAACATCAGCGGTCTTCCAGTCGTAAAAAATGAAAGATTGGTAGGAATAATTACAAAATCAGATATAGTAAGTACATTAGTAAATTAAGTTCATTTCACAATCAAGACAGAGCACGATGAAGACTGAGAAATTTTATTTGAAACACTTCCAAGCAAAAATCTAGCTACAGAGCCAAGGCCTTTATTTCCAACAACAACAAGATCACATTTTTCTTTTTTTGCAAGTTTTTCAATTTCATTTACAATATTTCCTTCTTTCAAGAAAATTTTTGCAGATATTCCTTTTTTTGATAATGTAAGTTTAGATTTATCCAATATTTTAGTTCCAAATTTTCGAAGTATTCCCAAGTATTCTTTACGATCCAGTAAATTGATGGGAATAGATTTTTCGATAACGTATATCAAAATGATTTCAGAATTGAATGCATCAACAAATTCACATGCACGTTTTAATGCTTTTTCAGAATATGTCGAACCATCTAGAGGAACTAGGATTTTCTTGAAACTATTTACAGTCATTTTACAACTAGTACTGGTTTTTTAGATTTGTGCAAAACATAGTTAGAAACACTACCTAAGAAAATTTCTTTTGCAGAGCCCATTCCACGAGCGCCAATAACAACCAAGTCAATTTCATTTTTTGAATTGTTTGCAAATCGGGCAATATCATATCCAGGATCACCTGCAATTGCTTTTCCAATCAACTGAATGCCTTTTTTTGCTGCTCGTAATTTTGCATCAGCAAGTAATTTTTTCACTTCAGTCATGGAATTAAAATCCAAGAACCCTAGAGGATGAATTGCATATATTCCAGGAACTGTTTTTACAGACAAAGCAGTTACTATTCCTTGAGATTGTCTTGCAAGATGGATGGCCATATCTAATCCACGGAGGGAATTTTTGGAGCCATCAAGGGGAACAAGTATTTTCTTTGTTTTAATTGCCACTATACTAACAAAATATCAAAGCTAGTTTAAAGACTTATGTGATTATCTTTATTGATTTTCAATCTTGGTAATTTAGAATTTACATCTTATAATTGAAAAGAGGAATAATATCATGAATAGTACATTTGTAAACGAAGTAATGAACAAGGATGTACTAACTCTAGACAAATCAGTATCACTACAAGAAACAGCAGAACATATGAAAAAATTAAGCATAGGGTGTGTAATTGTTACAGAGAATGACAATCCAGTTGGAATTATTACCGAAAGAGATTTTGTGACAAAAATTGCTGCAGAAGGAAGGCCGCTATTTACAGAAATCAAAGAAGTAATGTCATCACCAGTAATTACAATTGATTCAGAAGAAACGATCTGGGAAGCATCGGAATTAATGAAAGAAAAATTAATTCATAAACTTCCAGTTACAGATAATGGGAATATTGTTGGAATTATTACAACTTCAGATATTGTAAGAATATCCAGTGTAGGATCAGATTCAGAAATGCGAAGAATTTGTGATCAAATTCTTTTGAGAATGAAAGACAAGTGACCAAAAGAGATATTCACTTAAATTATTGAAATTAAGACCATTAACATTATGATGTCAGGAGGAGATGCAGGTTCAGCAGTTCTCGAAACAAGAGACGATGAAATTAAAATATCAGATAAAACTAAAACAAAATATGATGTAATCATTATCGGGGCAGGACCATCAGGGTATACTGCAGGGATTTATTGTTCCAGAGCAGGTTATGACACTTTGATTTTATCTGGATTACTTCCAGGAGGACAACTAGTCAATACAACAGAAGTTGAAAACTATCCGGGATTTGAAAACGGGATTATGGGCCCAGATTTGATGATTGATATGAGAAAACAATCACAGAGAATGGGAACTACCATTATTGATGACGTAGTAGTGGATGTTGATTTTAGACGTAAACCATTCAAAGTTTTAACAGCATCAGAAGAATTTGAAGGTCGTGCAGTAATTATTGCAACTGGGGCCAATCCAAGAAAATTAGGTGTTGAAGGCGAAGAAACTTTCAGTGGAAAAGGTGTATCGTATTGTGCAACATGTGATGGTCCTTTTTTTAGAAATCAAGAAATTCTTGTTGTAGGTGGAGGAGATTCTGCAATTGAAGAAGCAACATTTCTTACAAAATTTGCATCAAATGTTCACGTAATACATAGACGAGGAGAGTTGCGTGCAAGTAAAATCATGCAAGAAAGAGCATTTAACAATGAAAAAATAAAATTCCATTTTGATTCTGAAATTACTACAATTAAAGGAGATCAAAAAATACAGCAAGCAGTTCTAAAAAATCTAAAAACAAATGAAGAAACAACATTAGAAGCAGGAGGTTTGTTTGTGGCAATCGGCCATGTGCCAAACACACAACTATTCAAAGGTCAAATCGATTTGGATGATGAAGGGTATATTGTATTAAAAAATAAAACATATACCAACATAGAAGGGGTTTTTGCAGCAGGAGATGTACATGATAGAAGTTACAGGCAGGCAATCACAGCAGCAGCATTTGGATGTATGGCAGCAATTGATGTTGACAAATATCTTACAGAAAGTGCAGATAAACAATAATGAAAAATGCTCAATGCAAAAAATGTCTGAATAAATTTCATGAGAAAGAGATCTACACAATTCAGCAATTTCAATACAGAAAAGAACCTTCATACAAATGGTCAGTGAAATTTTTTGAAGAATTAGGAATCAATGAATGGGATTCGTTCTGTGAAAAGTGTATGATGTTTTATTCAAAGGAATCAGATAAGAAATGGAAGGAATCAAAAATCTAAACTCTTTATTGTGAGATAAAAAACTGAAAATAATGAGTCAAGATCCAGAAAAACTGAAAAAATCAGCAAAAGAACATAGCGATAAACTCGCAAAATTAGGAATGGAATTAGGAGAAATTCAATTCAGTTACAAAATTGAAGAAAAAGTAACTAAAGAATATTGGCAACAAAGAATAGAGGATTTTAAAAAATATAATGAAAAAGGTTTGGAATATTATAATCAAGTACATGCCATGATGAATTTAGTAAACAAAGAAGAAGCACAAATATTTCTTTTACATGTAAGTAAATTCAGGCAATTAAGTAAAACACTATTAGAAGCAATGGAGAAGATTAAAGAAAATCCATCAATTATAGACTCTAAAGATAAACAACAGAGCCCATGGAGTAAAGAAATTAAAAATCAAATTACAGAACAGAGTAGTAAATGTCTTCGACATGAAATGGATATGAATTCTTCATTCAGAGAATTTTATGACAAACATTTGAAGAATATTCTTGAATGATCTAGTAAGCTAATTCAGACATGTGTTTTGCATCTTTAAGAGAATTTTCAAACTCTTCTTCAGTCATAACATTTTGAGATGCATAAACACTTTTGAATTTTCTTCCATCATCAGCAAAAATTCCTACCACACATGCATCTCCATCAATAGGATATTTCTTCATGCATGCATACACTGCTGCAGAAGAAGGGCTGATTAGGAGTTTATCTTTTGTAAATACCTCTTTAACAACTGAAAATGCTTCATCATTGTCTGCAGATACCCAATCATCAACAACATTTTCTCTTTTTAAGAATAAATCAGGTTTTGCAGATTCTTCAAAATTTCTCCACCCTTGAATCAAATGGTTTTGTTGGGGCTGACATCCAATTATCTTCACATTAGGATTCTTCTCCTTAAGAAAAGTACCAATTCCAGTAATAGTTCCACCAGTACCAACACCAGTAAAGAAATGAGTTACTTTACCGTCAGTTTGTTTCCAAATTTCAGGTCCAGTTCCAACATAATGGCCCTTGAAATTTGCTTCATTAGCATATTGGTTTGGAGAATAATATGTATCAGGTCTAGAAGATGCAATTGATGTGGCAAGTGCAATACTTTGATCAGTTCCAGCACCTACTTTAGGGCATAAATCATCACTGGTTTCAAACACTTTAGCTCCTAGGTTTCTTATGATATCTTTAGTTTCATTACTTGCTTTTTCAGGAATTACAATCTCGACTTTGTAACCTAAAACATTTGCAATTCCAGTCAATGCAATTCCAGTGTTACCAGAAGTTGGTTCGATGATGATGCTTTTTCCTTTGGTTAAAATTCCTTTTTCTTCACCGTCTTTAATCATATAATATGCCGCCCTATCTTTAACAGAACCAAAAGGATTGTGACCCTCTAATTTTGCAAAATATTCAACGTTGTCATGAGAAAGAGAATCCAAATGTACCAGAGGAGTATTACCTACACGATTCAAAACATCTGTATCAGTAACAGTGGTCATGATTTAGATTATTTCACCTTTTTAATTTTGAATGTAATAGTTTCACCGTCTTTGGACATGTCTAATAATTCATGACCATTTCTTGTAACCCATCTTGAAATGTCATCTTCAGCTGCAGGATCATCTGCAGATACAATAATGATTTCGCCAACTTGCATTCTTTCAATTTCAATTTTTGTTCTAAACACAGGTTCAGGACAAAATAATCCTGTGGCATCTAATTTTTTTTCAGTGGATTCAGACATTACTAATTCCCAAAGGCCAAATTGTCATATTAAAAGCTATTCGAGTTTAGCTTGTCCTACTTTACTGAAAAATAGAGTTTTGAAAAATATTATCTAAATAGGTCTTCATGTTCAGGTCGGATTAATTCATCAATAGTGTGGTCTTCAACATCAAACGAATAGTCACGAATTATTGCAAATGGACATTTCAAAGATTTACCCATAACTAATTCCGATGCAGATGTAATTTCATCAGCAATAGCAATTGCAGTTACTCGCAGAATTTTATTAAAAGAATCCAAAGTTCCTTCATAATCTAAGATGGGATTTAATCCAGAAACTCCTATCGCATGATTAGTTTGCCCCATTCTAAAAGGTCGACCAAAAGTATCAGAAATTATTACTGCCACATTTTTGTCGGATTGTTCTAAAATTTTCTTTCTAATTCTTTCTGCAGAAACATCAGAGTTCACAGGTAACAAAGTTGCAAATCCTTCTTTGATGTTACTTTCATCAATTCCAGCATTTGCACAAATAAAACCTTGATTAGTTTCAACTATCAAAATTCCATTTTTCATTCTGACAATTCGTTTTGATTCTGATAAAATTAATTCAATAATTTTTGGATCCTTTTGATATTGAGAACTAATGCCTTCAGCCAATAAAGAAGGCATCACAGTTGACAAATCAATTAACCGTCCTTCTTGTTTAGAAATTACTTTTTGTGCAATTACCAGAATGTCGCCATCGTTTAATTTTTCAGATTTTAGAATAATATCAGATAAGTCATCAGATGGTTCGATCTCTTTTTCAATATGTATAGGAATAATTTGCAAGTGATGTATCTCAACAATAGGACTAAAAAATTGTTTATGCAGGAGTTGCAGTTTCTAATTCAAGTTTGTAGTGTTTATTGATAATATCAATAATTTTGGAGAGATCTTTTTCTTCTAAAGTTGTAGTGGCCAAGTCTTTTACAATATCTTGGGCACGATATGCAATTCCCAATCCGCATACATCAAATAATTTTATATCATTTGCACCATCTACGACACAAACAATGTCTTCTTTTTTCTCACCCCATTCTTCAATTTTTATTTTTGCAGATTTTGATTTGTCAGAATCCACGTTAATTTTAACACCATCTAGTTTACCATCTTTGAAAATTAATTCATTTGAAAAAATATAATCAAGATCTAATTCTTTTTGTAATCGGTGCATCATCAAGGTAAAGCCACCAGATACGGCCATGATTTTCCAACCTGCTGCTTTTAATGCTCTACATGCCTCTTTTGCACCAGTCATGATAGGCAATGCATCAGATACTTCTTGGCAGATTTTTTCATCAAGGCCCTTTAGGGCTGCAACTCTAGTTCGTAATCCTTCTTCCCAGTTAATTTTTCCTTGAATTCCTTGTTTTGTAATTTCCCAAATTTCAGCTTCTTTGTTGAGTTTTTCTGCAAGAATAGGGAGATATTCTTCGTCATACAAAACTCCCTCGACATCAAAAATAGCTAGCAATAGTTTTCTGATTCGAAAAAAATCGCTAATTATATTAAAGTTTAAACTTTTTTAGATCTAAAAAACGCTAGTAATAAATCACCGAGTA
>JACKQG010001301.1_pt1 | contig 34947 bp, 22 predicted proteins | sample 8237621 | NCBI WGS metagenome assembly JACKQG01 (sample SAMN15677084, study PRJNA649215) | marine metagenome | biome: marine; feature: Black Sea; material: saline water; isolation source: suspended particulate matter (SPM) from the Black Sea western gyre | collected 2013-06-09/2013-06-10 | depth...
GCTCTGAGGACAACCGGCGATCGCCTCGGGAAGTTGTTTCGGCGCACGTTGCTAGGTCGGAATGCCGCTCCTACCTTTGGCCGCGTCGTCCAACCAGGTTCTTTCTCAATTGGATGACGCGGGGCCCGCTTGTGAATCCATCCCATCCCCGCTACGTGTCGTACCGGATCTCCAGGATCTCGTACTTGAGCGTGCCCTTAGGCACTTCGATGTCCACTTTTTCGCCGACCTTTTTCCCCAGCAGACCCTGCCCGATGGGGCTGGTGATCAGATACTTGCCCGCATCGTAGTCCTCGTCGCCTGCGCCGACGAAGGTGTATTCCTCCTCGTCGTCGTAATCCAGATCCATAACGACGACCGTTGCGCCCAACGCCACTTGGTCCTTCGGCACCTTGTCCGGATCAACGATCGCCGCTCGCGTCAACTGGGTCTTGATCAAGTTGATCTTGGCCTGCAGCATTCCCATAGCCTCGCGCTGAGCGTGGTACTCGGCATTTTCGCTCAAGTCACCTTCATCGCGCGCCTGGCCTATCTTCTCGGCGATTTTCGGTATCTCTTCCTGTTCCAGCCGCTCGACCTCAGCCTTCTTGCGATTGTAAGCCTCGCGCGTCATGGGAACGTAGTCGGACATGCTGGTTCTCCCGATGCCAAAAAATGCGACCTCCTGGGAAAGGAGGTCGTGCGATTGTCTTGATCAAGATGCAGGCTATTCTTAGCGATTCTCTGCATGCAGTCAATCCGAAGATCCCGCATGATCGCCCACCTTGCGGTCTTCCAGCAAATACAGCAGACAACCGCAGCTTCTGCAGAACACCGGTTTGGACAAGTACAAGTCGTTCATCGTCTGCGGGGACAGGATGGTGAAGCAACTGCCGCACGACTCGCCCTCGGCGGGTGCCAAGCCGCGATCGCCATGAGCGCGGATCACGCGCTGGTAGTCTGACTTGAAATCGGCGGGCAGCCCGGCCTCGGCGCGATTCAACTCGTCGGTGATGCGGGCAAAATCGATTTCCAGCGACACCTGCTGCTCGCCCACTCGCTCTTGCGTCTTTTCCAACTGGTCGCGAGCCTTTTCCAATGAGGCCTCCGCCTCCTTCAATCGCTCGCTGAGTCGATCGATCTTCTCTAGTTTGTCCAGAACCTCATCTTCCAGCACGCTGCTGGCCTGCTTCTCCGCCGCAATCTGGTCCTTCAGTATCTTGTACTCTTCGTTCCTCTTGCACTCGTTCAACTTCCGCTTCAGGTCTTCAGTTTTTGTTTCTCGTCCTTCCAACTGCATTTGCTGATCATCGGATTCCATGCGAGTTTTCTTCCACGCCTCCTTGGCATCGGCCAGTTGCTTTTCGCCTCGTTCGACGGCCTGTCGTCCTGCTTGAATCTGCTTGGGGCCGCGATCTAATCGTCCTCGCAAGTCGGCCAGTTGCTGATGAATCCGATGTAGGTCGCGCAATGCTTGAGCGGATATGGTCATGGGACAAGAATCTCCCTGCGAAATGGTGTGGGGACTACACGAAAAAAGCCGCTGGTCGAGAAACCAGCGGCTTTGCTTGGTCGGATTGGAGACGTGAACTTATGCCACGCCTCGCAAGAAGCCCGCGAGTTGCTGGCTGCGGACCGGGTGTTGCAACTTGCGGACGGCTTTGGCTTCGATCTGCCGCACGCGTTCGCGCGTGACTTTGAAAATGCGCCCAACCTCCTCCAGCGTATAGGTATACCCGTCGCCCAACCCGTAGCGCAAACGAATGATCTCTCGCTCGCGATAAGTGAGCGTTTTGAGCAAGGCTTCGATTTTTTGCCTAAGGATACCATTACTGGCGTTTCGAACCGGGTTGTCCGACTGGACGTCTTCAATCAACTCGCCAAAGCTGCAATCCTCGCCATCGCCCACCGGACGATCCAGGCTGACTGGGTGCCGGCCGATGTCGAGCACCCGCTTGACTTCGTCCAGATCCAAACCAGCCATGCGGGCGACTTCTTCTGTTGTCGGCTCTCGGCGCAGTTCTTGCAAGAGCCTCTTCTGAATATTTCTCAGTTTCGACAGCACGTCGATCATGTGGACCGGTATGCGGATCGTACGGGCCTGATCGGCAATGGCCCGTGTGATGGCTTGACGAATCCACCAAGTGGCGTAGGTGGAAAACTTGAAACCCCGGCGGTATTCGAACTTGTCTACCGCCCGCATCAGGCCGGTGTTGCCCTCCTGGATCAAGTCCAGGAAGCTCAGACCACGATTGCGGTACTTCTTGGCGATGGAAACCACCAGCCGCAGATTACCACTGGACAGCTCCCGTTTGACCTCTTCGTACTCGGCGTATTGTCGCTCAATCGCCTCGACTCGCTTGCGCACGCTGCGGGGACTTTCCTGAGTGAGCAGCATCAAATCGCGCAGCTCGTGGCGAAGATTGGCGAACTCGTCCCTGTGAAGCGGATCGCCGCCAATCACCTTCAGGCGTCCGCGGATCTCCTCCAGACGGTCGGCAAAGCCGCTGAGCTGTTCGATCAACGGCTGGACCCGGCGAGTGCGCAGACTGAGTTCCTCGACAAGCTGCAGGCACTTGCGCCGGCGGCGCAGGAAAGCCCTACGAATCGTGGCCCTCTCGTCGGGCAGAGTCGACTTGCGAATCAATCGTTCGAAGTCCTGCCGGTTGGCTTCCAACAGGCAGTCCAGCGTTTGCAGATTATAAGGCATACGGGCCTGAATCTGCTCTTTGGTCAGCCGCTCGGTGAGCGAGACCTTGATCGTGCGGTCGAACGGCAATTCGCCTTTGTGGACCTTTTTCAGCGTTTCCACCGTTTTCCGCATGGCGAAATCGCAGGCCAGCACACTGCGGCGAAACCGTTTGCGAGTGACCTCGATCTTCTTGGCCATCGCGATCTCTTCTTCACGCGACAACAGCGGAATCACAGCCATTTGGCTGAGGTACATCCGAATCGGATCGTCCGTCAGCTTGGGCAGTTCTTCGGTCGCCAGCAGAAGCTGCGCTTCCTCGGCAGCCGCCTGCAATTCTTCGGCCGTGGGCGCCGGTGGCAGCTTCTCCTCCTGGAATTCCTTGCTGGGCGGTTCGTCGACCAGTTCGATGCCCTGTTCGTCCAAGGCCAGCAGCAGATTGTCCAGTTTGTCGGGAGTGACATCGTCGTCAGGCAGATAATCGTTGACGTCGTCGTACGTCAGGTAGCCTTGAGTCTTGCCTTTCGCGATTAGGTCGTGCAGGTCCTTCTCCAAGTGTTCCACGATACTTCCTCCTGCGCTTTCTTGCGCTTCTCGGGACACCTTCTGGCACCCTACCCTTCCGTGGGTGCGGAAATACCTTGCCGGTCTCGTTCCTGAGCGATCAGTTTTTCGAGAGCGTCGATCGCTTCCCGTTCGCTCAGGCGTTTTTCCTCCAAAGCCGCCAGTTCTTGCGGACGGTCCTTGGCCTGCAAAGCGTAGCGAAAGTCGGCGATTAGCCCCTGAAATCTGTTACGCGCATCTTCCAGCGCTTCTTCTGCTTTCGCGTGGGCTCGTTCGTCCAACTCCACCCAGATATTCTTCAGACGCGGGTCTTCCAACGCCGTCAGCACGTTGCCGAAATCCGGCGTTCCCCCTTCGTCGTGAATGCCGTAAATGGTTCCGTAAATCGCTCGTAATGTTTCGGATCGTAATTGGCCGACTTCGATTTCGCGGACCGCGTCAGCCACCAATTCGGTATGCCCGACCAGCACCTCCAGCAGTTCGACCTCGCGAGCATCCAATTCGCCGACTTTCGGCATCGGCGGTGGCGGTTGCTGGGCCGCTGCCGCCGCGGTCGGTCGTCCACGAGTGGACTTGCGGCGAAGTTCGTTCAAACGGTCGCGGATCACGGACTCGGCCACGTTGAACTGTCGTGCCATGCGTGACAGGATCTGCTGTTCCCGCAACCTCATTTCCGTCGACGTTCCCAGTTGCGGACGCGGTGCTCTGGCGATGGTCGACAAGATGTCCTCCAGCGCCTGATTCGCTCGATGCGTCTCCGTCGCCAGGTTAATGCCTTCAGTCGCAACATGCACTTTGTGGTCCAAGGCGTCCCTGGCGCCGCTAAGCAGTTCGCGAAACGCGTCGGCACCGTGCTCGAACACATAATCACACGGATCCAAGCCCTCGGGCAACGTCAATATCCGCAAATCGACCTGCTCCGCAACGAACAACTCGAGAATTTCATTGGTCCGGCGCTGACCGGCCTCGTCGGCGTCCAGCACCAGATTGATTCTATCAGCATATCGCCGCAGCAGCCGAATGTGCCCGGAGCCAAGAGCCGTGCCCAGCACGGCGACCACGTTGCCCACGCCGCACTGGTGGGCCATCACCACGTCCGTGTAGCCCTCGACAACCACGATCTCTCGCTCTTCTTCTTGCTTCTTGGCGACAGCGTCGCGCGCTATCTGCAAGCCGTAAAGCTGATCGCTTTTCGAGAAAATCCGTGTTTCCCGCGAATTGATGTACTTGCCCGTCTTTTCATCCGCTTGCCCTGGCAACACGCGTCCGCCAAACGCGATGGGCCGGTTTTGCACGTCCCGGATTGAAAACAGCAGCCTCCCCCGGAAAAAGTCGTAATAACGTCCGCTTTTGTCACTCTTTCCGCAAAGACCGGCTGCTTCCAAGACCTGCGGCGAAAAAGGCGACGTCCGAGCGTGATCCAACAGCCACTGCCAACTGTCCGGCGAGAACCCAAGACGAAATCGCTCGATACTCTCGCTTGTGATCCCGCGTTCGTCCAGATAACGGCGCGCGGGTTCCGCCTCGCGTGTGTGCAGCAGGCAACGATGAAACTGGTCCTCAGCCCACTCGGCTGCTTGGTACAAGGTGCGTTTGTCGCCGGGGCTTCCGGGCTGAGGCCGAGGCCCAGTCGGAGCGTGAAGCGAAACGCCGACGCGATCGGCAAGCATCTCCAAGGCTTCGCGAAAGTCGACGCCCTCGCGTTGCATGACAAAGCTGAATACATCGCCCCCAACATCGCAAACCCAGCATTTCCAGGACTGGCGCTCGGGATTCACCTGGAGGCTGGGACGCGTGTCGTCATGCCAGGGACATAGCGCGACATAGCCGCGTCCCTGTCGGCGCAACTGCAAATAGCCACCGACCAAGTCGACGATGTCCGTCGCTTGGCGGATTTGCTCTTTAACGTCCTGGTCGTGGTGAGATGTGAAGGACACCGGGGAGTCCTGTGGCGTTTGGCCTGCAGGAGAGACGCGAGGCCACGGCCGGAGTGTCGCTTCCCTGAAACTATCTCCTTGCCACCGGTTTGGGTCGAACCAGCAGTGAAGTGCTATCCATAGCACGGCCGCGAATTATAGTGAACACTCAATTTCGGGTCAACATTCAGTTTCAGCGTCGTTTTCTTCCTCTCCGTCTTCGCAAAACATGGCGCTGATCGATTCATCCTGATGAATTCGCATAATAGCTTGAGCCAACAGCGGAGACACCGACAAAACTTGGATCTTGGGCGAGAGATCTTTTTCCTGAAGGATGCTATTGGTGATAGCGACGGTAGCGATCGGGGCGCTCTCGATGTTGCTGATCGCGTCTCCGCAGAATATTCCGTGCGACGCGGCGACGTGGATTTCGCGTGCTCCGCGTTCTTTGAGCAACCGGGCCGCACCGCAGATCGATCCTGCCGTGCTGATCATGTCGTCGAACATCAACGCCACCCGGTTCTTGACCGGACCACCGATCAGCGTGGCCTGCTTCGTTTCGGTCGCGCTGGAACGCCGTTTGTCGATGATCGCCAAAGTACCGCCCAGCCGCTTCGAATGCCCAATGGCTCGCTTGATACTCCCTTCGTCCGGGCTGACGACGACAACGTCCTTGGGCGAAACCCCCAGTCGCCGGAAGTAGTCGTTTAGAACCGGCGCCGCGTACAAATGATCCACCGGAACGTCAAAAAAGCCCTGGATCTGGGCCGCGTGAAGATCCATCGTCAGCACGCGGTCGGCGCCGGCCCGAGTTATCACATTCGCCACCAGTTTCGCCGTGATCGGCACCCGTCCCTCGTCTTTGCGGTCTTGACGCGCGTACCCAAAATAGGGAATGACCGCAGTGACCCGATCCGCACTTGCCCGCTTACAACTGTCGATCATCACCAACAGTTCCATCAGGTTATCGTTCACCGGCGGACACGTCGGCTGGATCAGAAAGACGTCGCGGCCGCGAACGTCCTCGTCCACCTTGCAGGTATTCTCGCCGTCAGGGAACTTGCCCAGCGTGATCTTGGACAGCGAAAGGTGCAGGTGTTTGCATATTTCCTTGGCTAAGGGGCGATTCGCTAGGCCACTGAAGATCTTCAGCTCGCGCATTTGGCAGCCCAACCTCTCCATTTCTGCTACGACGATTCAGGGTTAACCGCATTGCTGCTGATCATGCCATGAACGAATGGCAACATCCAGGGGTAACGCGGCGATTTTTCCGCGTCTGCGTCCCTGAACATGCGATATTAAGCATATGTAAACTGTGGAGCCTGCCACCTATGTGTCGGGCTGTCTGTTCGCAGTGGAATTCGGTTTTGTCCCTGAGTACTGGCTAGGAAGGAACAATGGTCACGCTAATCGTTCGCGAAAGAGAAAGCATCCAAGAAGCGGTGCACCGCTTTCGAAAACTGGTGGAACGAACCGGCATCAAGAAAGAAATGCGGTGCCGAGAATACTTCGAGAAGCCAAGCGAAACCAAACGCCGTGCCCGCCTGCGAGCGGAACGACGTTCCCGCCGAACGCGGTTGTTGGCCCGAGCCTAACGCCGTCGCCCTCGGATTCCTTCCCCCCTTTCTCCTCCGTTCTTATGGCTGCGCTGAATCTCCGCGCACGGCCGATGGCCGCGCAAAGAGAAGCAAGAATCCCGATTCTGAACAGGAGGAAACAGAGTCAGCAGAGGCTGAATCCATTCTCTGTTCTCTCGGTTGCCTCCTGTTCAAGAATTGCGCGCAGGGTGCCAGCCGTTTGATCATTTGCAGTGCAGAGGTTTCGGTGACCTGCCGTGTTCCTGGCTTGCACTTTCAGCGCACACTGATTGCGATCATCACAGATGTCTCTTCACTGTCGTTGCCATCGGACGTTGAAGGCATGGTGGGGTTGAGCTTCCTCCGCCAGTTTTCCCGATGGGGCGCACAGCGGACCGAAAACACATGGCATTTCTTTCTCTCGGATGATCAGGACTGACAGCATGCGGATCCTCGGTCTCGCCTTTCCGCGAGCCGTCGCATGGTACATCGCGCCGCAGGAATGGCGTTGGTCGAGTCTCTGCGCCCGATGATCCGGGCTCAAATTCTGGCGATGCTTTAAGCCGATTCTTCTCAGATTCCCTTTGCTTGACATGTGTCAACGGCCGATCTATGATTGCACGAATGGCAAGACCACGTCACCCGAACAAGCACATTGAACGGGCCATCCAGTATGCCGAGCAGTTGGGCTGGCGCGTTGTGGTTCCCGGCGGTCATGCTTGGGGGCGATTGCTGTGTCCCTTTTCGACAAGGGAAGGCTGCATCGTTAGCGTCTGGTCCACTCCGAGGAATCCGGAGAACCACGCGCGCCATGTTCGCCGAGAGGTTGATCAATGTCCCCATGTGGGTGAGGATTTACGCGATGAGCACGAAGGCAATTAGCCGCGAACACGATTTCACGCTAGTACTGGACGGCATCCGGGAATTGACCGTGCAAGTCGAGTCGGCGCTGTTTGAAGCGGGCTGCGATGACGCCACAATCAGCATGCGCGCAGGCCGTATCTTCCTGACGTTTTCGCGGGAAGCGCCATCTTTGAAGGAGGCTGTGATTTCCGCCATCAGCGCTGTGAACACAGCCGACATCGGCGCGGACGTGATGCGGGTGGATTCCTGCAATTTGGTGACTCAAGCGGACATTGCGCGCCGGATTGGCCGTACCCGGCAATTAGTCCATCAGTACATGACCGGGGCGCGCGGCCCTGGCAGGTTCCCGCCCCCAGCGTGCGAAATCACCGATGCCGCGCCTCTCTGGTATTGGTGCGAGGTCGCGCGGTGGCTTTGGGAAAACGACATGATTCCCGAGGTTGTCCTACGCGAGGCGGAAGAACTGGCAGTCATCAACAACGTGTTGGAACTTCAGTGGCAAAGACATACGTTGCCGGAGTTGGCGGAAGAAATCCTTCAGCGCATGAACTTTTGCCCCGTGCCCGACTGCCCAACGTGCCATTAGATGCGGGCGCGTCTCCGAGGACACGGTCTGCCACGTTTCCCCACAAGGCCCCACGGCGCAGGCAAGCAAACGTGCCGAGTATGCGATCAAGCGAACCGTTAGCCCCGGATCGAGAGGATGTCGACCTGGACCAAGGGATCCTCCGGATTCGGCAGGCAAGATTCGGCAAGTCTCGGCTGGTTCCGCTTCACGAATCGACTCGTCAAGTCCTCGCAGATTACGCCCGACAGAGGGAACGAATTGTCTCCCGCCCCGCGTTGCGGCCTTCTTTCTTTCGGAACGTGGCACGCGCATCACCCAGTGGGCAGCTCGATACAACTTCGCCAAGGTCTCTCGCGAAATCGGGCTTCGCGCTCCGTCGAAAGGCTGCCGTCCCGACGATAAACTGCTGGCCTTTCTCGAGAGCCTCGGGTGATCGGGACTGAAAGCATGCGGACCCTCGGTCTCGCCTCTCCGCGAGCCGTCACATGGTAGATCGCGCCGCAGGACTAGCGTTGGTCGAGCCTTCGGCGACGGCGAGAGCGTGACAAATCGGTAGCGACCATATTGGCAGGGTCGCCCCTTCGTCGGCCCTCCGACTGGACGCGACGGGTGAACCGCCCTTTGACGGACGGGGACGTGGCTTCGTTGCGTCGGAGTGTACGTCGTGGGCGACCGTTCGGCAGTGACAGTTGGTTCCAGCACTTCACCAAGAAACTACGACTGGAATGCACGCTTCGGCCTCCAGGGCGCCCGCGCCAGCCGCCCGACGAGACGTAGTGCAAGAAACGACTCCCGACCGCTTTCTTTCGCTAATACGTATAGCTGCGCAGTTTGACGAAGCCTGGATCATCGTCGCAGACCGAGATTTCTCTATAGGGATGCGACCCCGAACCGATGGAAACGAGGACTGCGGTGCAACCGCCGGCATGCGGACCGAATCGCCCGGTGATGCTAAAATCGCCATCGCGATTGGTATCATCTGTGAATTCGCGGATCTCCGGAAATGTTACATTCGCGGCGTAAACGATGGCGCCCAATGGACTTTCGCAACAGCCGTTGAACCTAACCACGCGACCACGAATGGTTACAAAGCTTGTCGAGGCGATTCCTTCAATCCGGGCGAGTTGTTCGCGGGCGTCGTCGCAACAAACGATGGCGGAATTCGCAGCCTCTTCGGCACGTGAGGCTGCGTCTCTCGCGTTTGCGGCGGCTGTCTGTGCTTCGAGATTCGTGGGAATTCGACTCGCATACGCACGCGCGTTTTGCGAAGCGGCGAGCGCACGGAGGTACGCGAAACTTGCTTCTCTCGATAACGCGCAAGCCTGCGCCGCTCGCTCGCGTGCGCTCGCCAAGAGATCCGCATCGTCGTCTGCAGTTGCCTTGGATGCAATTACACGCAAAGTGCCAGCAAGCGAATCCGCGAGCGCGCATGCCTCGGTTTGCAGGCGGATCGATTCGGCGGCGTCCGATGCGGCGGCTTCTGCCCACATCAAGGTCCAGTCGAGCGCAGAGACCCCGCTACCCCCACCACTTCGGTCAACGCCAGACTCGCCTGGCAGTTCCGGCCCCGTATCATCCGCCGGAAGCCGCGGCTCATCGGCCGGCGCGGGCTCGCGTTCCTCGTTGTTATCACCAGGGCCTTTCGAAACTCCTGGTTTTGATAGCTTGGCGTCGCCACATCGCTTGCTGCCACCAAGCTTTTCGGCCCTTGTTTCTTCGATTATCGTGCGTAGATTTTTGCTGCCGATTCTGAAAAGAAGGCTTTGTTCGCCATTTTCAACACGTATTCCCTCCAATCTAGCGAAGGACTTCGCGAATTCTTCGGCGGATTGGAACGGGAATCTCTTCTCAAATTCCGGCATCGCGCCTCGTATTGCCTCGATTGCATCCAGGAGGCTGTAAACTACTGTATTGCCCTCTCCGTCGCCAACTCGAAACGTTCGCTTCATGCCACCAGCCTTATGAATCGCCTCGTCCCAATTCTTGATCGGGAATTGGACGCCGGCAAGAATAGCGCGAAAAATAGGCGCGCCGTTCCCGAGGATTCCGAACGGGTCTTTGGTCTGACTACGAGTGCCGTTTTCGTTCTGGTCGAACATTGCCACTTCCTCCTTTGGATCAAGAGACATGGAAACTGATTTCATTGGGCAACCATCACAATCGAGACTCGCCTTCAGGCAATTGTAATAGAAAAAGATGCGACGCTATTCAAAAAACTCCACTTCAGTGAAGTAGGTCAGGCTGTGCCTGACAAAATGCGATTGGACCATTTCGAACGGATTCCGTCAGGCGGAGCCTGACCTACTCAACTAACGACGACTCGAGAATCGACAAATCGCATCAATGAGTCCGGCCCTTTTTCTTTCGGCTCGACTGTCCGGCAGAACCGTACCCAGGACCTTCATAGGCTTCACTCTCTCCTCACTAGCGGTCAAACGTCTGCACGTATGCCAATTCAGTTGACACCTTCCACGAGCAGATTTTTTCCCTTTTGCCGAATGGTGCGCCCCTCTTCTTCGAGTTTGGCTTTCTGAATCAACCCGGCTCCGGGGTACTTGGGGTTGAGTTGCCCGTCGGACTTGACAAGCCGCCACCAGGGCACAATTCGCTTTCGGCCTTGCTCGGCCATTTCATGGTTGGCGTGGGCAATGATCCACGCAAAGATGCCGGTCGTCATCGGGCAACACACGTCGACGCCATGTTCTGCGGCCAGTTTATCCGTGACCTGCTTGATCGTCCTGATCCTGGATTTTCGGATGCGACGTATTTCCTGCTCGACATGGGCCGGCGAAGGCACGAGCATTTGTTGCTTGGCCTTGTCGCAGTAAAACGTCTTGGGCAAATCCTCTTTCGCCTTGGCAGCATCGAGTTTTTCGATCCACGACTTCTTTTTCCGTGCCATGAAAATCTCCATGTGCAATTGTGTTCAGTCGTATATGAGAGCGTGACAGGCCATTCCCATTGTCGATTCTAGGAAGCAGCGCTGCAAGAACCGATACCCCCGCCCTGGTCAAAACCGAGCAAAACCTGAAACCGCCGACCATCGAACTCGGGTATATAGACCATGGAGGCTCACACATTTCCTGGTGGCGGTCGTCAAAGGAAAGGGGACTACGATGCGCAGCAAGAACGGCGCTGTTGTTTCTGTCTGTTTGCTTTCACTCACGTGCCTGCTCTCATCCTGCAATCGCGAGCGGATGCGGACTCTCGCATCACCGCTCCAGGCGGTGGCGACAATTTTGGAGATGGCTGATGGGACAGTGGAAGCTGAGCTTGTCCTGATATCAACCGCAAAGCCACAGCACGAGTTTGTCACAAACGCGGAGAATGCCCGACTGCGGATACCGGGCGGCCAAATGGTTGAACTCGAACAGACCGAGCCGGGGCATTACAAAGCCAACAGCAAGCAGAATTCCGCGATTGTCTACAAGGCGGGCCAAACATACCAATTCCGATTTGACTTGCCGGCCCCGGTGGAACCACAACGACCGCAAAGACAAGGACAAAAAGAGGAACAGCAGGACGAGCAAACGAAGACATACGTCGCGGTGACCAAGACCCCGGACAAAGCGGCCGAATTTTCATGGGATAAGAAGCCAGAGTTTGCAGGCGATACGGCGCGGCTTTCGTGGAAACCCAGGTCACTCTTGGCGATTGTCGTCGTGCGCAACCCCAAAGGAGAAGTGTGCTACAGCACCTTCGATTTCTCCGATCCGCAGTTCGGCGGCGACAAGTGGGGCCGGCTCGGATCAAACGGGGCTCTCGCGCTGGGTGTCGATGTGTTCAGCGAGCCGGGAGAGTATCAGGTCCTCAAATGCGGCGTGACCAGGAATTCCGGCTTTGATCCCGAAATGTCGGCAGATCTCGGAATACTCTCTGGATTCCTTGCCGGCAAGTGCGAGCAATTCGAAGCACTTGACGTCCCGCAATAGTGAGAGCGTGTCCCGGAATTCCGTACGATGGCCCTCCGAGGCCGTCGGGGCCGTGTTTTCGACGGCCTCGGAGGGCCATCGTACGGACAGGACCAGCTAGACGGTCCGGACGCGAGGAGGTTCGGCTTCTGTCACTGGTCCGAGGTGCTCGCCCCACTTTGGCGCCAATTCGCGGCCCAGGTCTGCCAGCTTGGTTTCCTCCTCGGGCGATAGTGGGCGGAAATCCTTCACCCATTGCACATTCTGCCTTAGTTGCGCGGCATCGTAAGTGCCCAGGTTCGCCGCCGCCACGCCGGGCGTGCTCAATGCATGCCGAATCGCCAACTCCAGATATTTCGGGTCGAGTGTGGATCTTGTTCGCGAGTACTCGCCATCGGAGGTCTTGGCACGTATAGTCGACGTCAGATAGACAGCTTACGGAGTGTGTCAAGAAGTGCGAGAATTACTGCTGTCCGGCGACTGAAGATTGGGCTGCAAAGTGAAGAAAGGGGCCGTCATGAGTGGGTTCCGTTCAGCCATGCGACTGGCAATGGCATCGTTTGCCCTTGGGTTTCTCGTTGGCGCCGTCCGCATCGAAGCTGCCGATTCGGCTGGCGTCAAGCAGATCTTCTCCGATCCACCCCGCCACTACAGCACCGGCCCACTCTGGACTTGGAACGACATGCTCACCGAAGAGCATATCCGCCTGACGCTTCGCGACCTGGCAGAGCAGAAGGTTCGGCAGGTTTGGGTTCATCCTCGTCCAGGGTTGATGACGCCCTATCTGTCGGCCGATTGGTTTCGGCTTTGGCGAGTGGCGCTGGACGAAGCCAATCGGCTTGACATGAACGTATGGATCTATGACGAGAACTCCTATCCGTCAGGCTTCGCGGGGGGCTTGGTGCCCGAAGCCATGCCCGAGTCGCGTGGGCGCGGCTTGGCGTTCCGCGAGGAGAAGCAGCCGGGCAAACCCGGCGAGGACGTGCTGGCGATCTTCCGCGTGGCGGACGATGGGTACGAGAACGTCACTGAGCAAGCCCGCAACGGAGACCCGCTGCCCGAGGCCCGATACCTGGTGGCTTACGTTTGCCGAGCAGGCAACTCGCCCTGGTTCGCGGGTAAGTGCTATGTGGACCTGTTGTACCCAGGCGTGACGGAGAAGTTCATCGAAACCACTTTTGAAGCATACCGCCGACACTTCGGCGACGAGTTCGGCAAGCACATCCCCGGCATCTTCACCGACGAGCCACAGATCCGACCCGCCGGTATGCCCTGGACCGAACACCTGCCCGAAGAGTTTCAGAAGCGTTGGGGATACAGCTTGATCGATCACCTGCCTTGCTTGAACATGCCGATCGGCCAGTGGCGCCGTGTGCGACACAACTACTTCCAGGTCTTGTTGGAGCAGTTCGTCGAGCACTGGGGGAAGCCCTGCTACGAGTACTGTCAGAAGCACGGACTGGAGTTCACCGGCCACTACTGGGACCACGCCTGGCCGGACTGCATCGGTGTGCCCGACAACATGGCCATGTACGCCTGGCAGCAGCGTCCGGGCATCGACATCCTGTTCAATCAATATCAGGAAGGTGTACACAGCCAGTTCGGAAACGTCCGCGTGTGCGTGGAATTGGGCAGCGTGGCCAACCAACTCGGCCGATCGCGAACCATCAGCGAGACGTTCGGGGGCAGTGGCTGGGACATGCGCTTCGAAGACATCAAGCGGCAAGGCGACTGGGAGTACGCTCTGGGTGTCAACACGCTGAACGAGTGCATTTCGTTCGTCAGCATCCGCGGAGTCCGCAAAGGCGATTATCCCCAGTCGCTGTCGTACCACGAGCCGTGGTGGGAGGCGTACCACGTACTGGCCGGCTACTTCACACGGTTGTCGGTGGCGTTGTCGCACGGCCAGCAGATCAATCCCACGTTGGTAATCGAGCCGACCACCACCGCCTGGATGTACCAGAAACACGAACGGCTGGGCCCGATAGGGGACCGGTTCCAGGAGATTGTCACCGCTCTGTCGAAAGCCCAAGTCGAATACGACATCGGCTGCGAGTACATCATGGCCGAGCATGGCTCGGTCGACGGACCGGCGCTGGTCGTCGGTCAGCGAAAGTACAACACGGTTGTCCTTCCGCCGCTTACCGAAAGCCTCAACGCAGAGACAATGGAGCTATTGGAGACCTACATCCGAGAGGGCGGGACCGTACTCTGCTGCGGCCAGCCGCCATCGCTCGTCGACGCTCAACCGTCAGATCGCGGCCGCGCCGCGTCAGAAAGCCGTTGTTGGCGTCAGGTCGAACCGGAGGCACTTCCCGGCACGCTGCTGGAACGGGCCACGGACGGCTTCGCCATCCATCGCGACGTGAACGACCAAGGCATCCTCTATCACCATCGGCGGCAACTTGACGACGGCGATCTGCTGTTTCTGGTGAACACCAGCATCACGTCTCCTTCGAGCGGCACACTGCGCTCGGCCGCGCGGGGTGTCGAACGATGGGCTCTGGAGACGGGCGAGGTCTCGCCTTACCCATTCCAGGCGAACAATGGCGGTGTCGAGGCCCGGTTCGAGCTGCCGCCTTGCGGAAGCTTGTTGCTGTTTCTCGCCGACCAGCCGCGCCGGCCCGCACCGGCTGAGACGGCAGAGTGGCAAATCGTCGAACCAACGGGGCCGCTATCGGCCCACCGCGTCGGGCCCAACGTGCTGACGCTGGATTATGTCGACGTGACGGCCGGAGGCGATACGAAGGAGAGCGTTCACTGCCGTGTGGCGTCCAATTTCGTCTTTGCTGCACACGGCATGGACCGCAACCCTTGGTTCCACGCAATCCAGTTCCGCGACGAACAAATCAGCAAGACGTTCCCGTCGGACAGCGGTTTCGAGGCAAGCTACCGCTTTACGATCGAACAGTGCGTGCCGGAGTCGCTGTTTGTTGTGATCGAACGGCCGGACTTGTACACGATCACCTGCAACGGCAAGCCCGTGTCGGCAATCAAGGACGCCTGGTGGCTCGACCGGTGTTTCGGCAAGATCGACGTTGGCTCGGTCGCCAGATTGGGCGAGAACGTGGTGCACATCCAAGCCTCGCCATTTACCATGTACCACGAACTTGAGCCTGCATACGTACTGGGCGACTTCGCGCTAAGGCCCGCAGAGTCAGGCTTCGTGATCGCGCCCGACGTGCCGTTGGAACTGGGCCGACGAAGTACGCGGCACACCACGTCGCCCAACGGCAATATGTGGCTCAGCGGCGGAATCGGCTTCCGTCCCGCTGCGGGCGGCGACCGCAAAGACGATGGCGCCCCCTTCCTGGTATTCGATTTGGGTAGGCCCCGTGACCTTCGCGAGATCAAAGTCTGGAACTACAACGAAGTGTCCTGGACCCGGCTGGGTGTCAACGAGGTCGATATCTCCGTTTCCGAGAGCGGACAGCCCGAATCATTCACCAGCCTTGGCGAGTTCGAGCTGATCGAGGCACCCGGTGCGCCGACCGGCCCGGCTGAGAGTTTTCCGCAAACGCTCCGTGTCCAGCGCCAGGGCATGCAGTTCGTCAAGTTCGACATCCTCTCGAATCACAACGGCGTGACCTATCCGACCGGTGACTCCAGCAAGTATCACGCGTTCGTCGGTCTGAGCGAAGTTCAGTTCTTCGCATCGACGGACGGAGACGTGGACTCGGCAGCCGTCGGCGAGATCACCATCGCGGACATGTCCGCCGAATTGAGCATCCCCGGTGTCTGCGACCGTCGGGCGGAGTTCCTCGTGAACGGCAGCGGTCTGGAGGCGACGGGCTGGGACGTGCAAGGTCACCCCTTCTACGCAGAAGGGGTCGCCTATCGGCAGAGTTTCGAGGTTCCGCAGTCGCTTGGCCGGTACATAGTTGAATTGCCGGACTGGCATGGAAGCGTCGCCAAAGTCACGGTGAACGGTCAGATGGCCGGATACATCGGCTACCAACCCTGGGAATGCGACGTGACCGAGCAAATCCAGGCAGGAACGAATCATGTCGAGGTGTTGATCATCGGCACACTGAAGAACACTCTGGGGCCTCACCACTCGGGAGCGGTGCGGGGCTTCGCCTCGCCACAAAGTTTCGCTCGCGCCCCGGCCACCGGTCCGCCACCCGGCCGCCAGTACGACACCATCGGCTACGGCCTGTTCAAGCCGTTCGTCCTGAAACGCCGGATCAAATGAGGCTTGCCGGTCAACTTCTGCGCGCCGTGTACGTCTCTTCGTAGGGTGGGCCAAGTCTTCGCCGGCCCACCAAGCCGAGTACTGAGTACCGAGTGCTGAGCCGGTGGGCCCGCGAAGACTTGGCCCATCCTACTTGGCGGACTCCTACTCATCGCATTCCATGCCAGTGATCATCGGCACCACGTACTCATTTCCAGAATTGACTAAGTACGTGTATCCGGCCGTGAAATCGGTGCGGTTCTTGAATCCTCGCACGATGGTGATGTCGCCGGTGGAGATGCCGTCGGACGTGACGGCGCGGATCTTGTAGCTGGTGTCCATCGGCAGATCGTTCGTGAAGTGGATCGTCCGACCGACGAGGCCCGCATCTTGCGGGAGCGGAGGATCGAGGAGAACCAGGTTGTTCTCGGCGTCGGACGCGTCGATTCCCACGACCTTGCCTCGCCACTCGGCCCGGTCAGCCGTCAGACGAGTATCGCCGTGAGCGAGCAGCGTGCCGCCGACCAGGCGCATGAGTTGCGGCTTGCCGTCAACCAGGCGGACCATTCCGAACATGCCGTTGAACTCAATACCGCCCTCGACCTTTACAGCCATCGGCTGCTCGCAAGTGATCAATATGTCGGTCCGCCCGTCTGCCAGCTCCACGGCCACCGCAGCAACGGCGCTTTCGTCGGCGTCATGTTCGACGTCCAGCAACCGCACTTGTTTGATGAAGGGCGTCTTGTCGTAGGGCTCAAGCACGTTGACGAACTGGCTGTGCATGTTCTCGCCCAGGCGACTCTGGATGACGTAGCGCGGACAGAGAAACTTCCGCGGCGAATCGCCTGTGGCGAGCGCAACCTCGTCGCACGGCGTGAGTGCGTGCAACCGCAGGTGCGGTTCGGTGCCTTCCCGGATGCGGCCACGCTTGTCGTCGATCCTCCAGTCGACGGTGTACGGCGAGACGACTTGGTCGGCGGAACGCTCGATGTCGTAGAGGTACGTGAAACCGCTCTCTCGGTAGAAACCCGCACGCTCGCCGTCCAGCTTCGCGAACGGCGCGTCGGGGCCGGCGAATGTTCCCGTTTCCTGCTTGACGAGCGTCAGGCCGTCCGCCTGTGCGGTCTCCGCCGCGCCGTGCCAGGACAGACGATGGTTCGTGCCGCCGCGAGCCCGGAAGGCATCCAATACGTAACTGTATCCGCCGTCGATGTCCACCAGCGCTACGGTGCGGCGATAGGTCTCGACACCCTTATAAGCGTTCGGCGCGTCGACCTGGAACACGCGCAACGGCGGTTCGGTCACAAAGAGTTGAATCTTCCCTCCCGGACTGTTGGCCGATCGCGTATCGCCGATTTGGAGCGTATTGTGGCTGATCGTATTCGCCGTCCACGCGTGGCGCTTCGGCCAGCTACCCGTGTATTCGGGATAGCCGAGGTCGGGGATCATGGCGACGTTCTTCGCGAGCAGGCCGATGTTCAGGCAGTCGCTATGGGAGTGGCCTTTGCCTTGGCCATAGTGGATGAAGACGGCACGGCCGTCTTCTGCGCCTTCGGTCTGCAGTTGCGCCTGTCCATAGCGGCCGAAGTGGGCGCTCGTGAGCTTGGGCTCCACAGTCGAGGCAATCTTCTCCACCTCCTGGATCAGTGCGTCCGGGTCTTCCTGAAAGATATCCTCACTCATGCGCAGCGACGATTTGTGGAATTTGTGCTCCCGCCATGCGAGGCTCGCGAAACGCGGGTCATGATACAGCGCAAAGGCTCGCATGTAGGTCGCCGCGCCGCCCTGTCTGCCCCAGCTCCCGACCGCGCCACTGTCCCCCGTGTTCGGCATCATCGCGTCAAGCACATTCAGACGGGATTGGACGAAGAAGCTCTGCTTCAGTTTCGGATATTCGGCGATGAGGTCGTGCTTCCTGTAATCCGGGTACGCGGCCAGAATCTCAGCCAGTTCGTGCATACTTCGCGTCCAAATCAGCCCGTAGCCTCCACATTCCTTACCCATGCCGTCGCGGTCCAAGCCCTCGACCAGCACCCAGGGCACAGGATCCTTCATCCAACGCTTGTGTCCCGGAAACCCTGGATCGAAGAGCCAATCCAGCCATTCTTCGGTCACGCCGGGTCTGTCCAAAGCGATGGCATTCACGGCCAGGCACGTGTGCGTCATACCCGTGTTCCCGGATATGCGCCCGTCCTTGCACGATCCGAGAGCCTCCAGCAGCAAATGATCTTCGACGTGCCGACAAATGGCCTCGATGCTACCTTTATCGCCGAGCTGGTACTGCTTGGCCTTGTTCGCACAGAATTCAATAAGCCCCGCGTCATTCTGAATTCCGTCAAAGATCACATCGTAGCAACGTGCCAATCCCTGAGTGACGCGCGTCTCCCAAATGCAACCTTCGATGCGACCGAGACCCGTGCCGCCCTGGCTGTGCTGGAATCCCGCTTGGTGCAGAGGCAGATAGTCCATCTCTGGGTAAACATCGGCGATCCGGTCCAGCAACACGGCCGCCTTGTGAGCGTATCGCTGGTCGCTGGTCAGCGTGTAGGCTCGCGCCAGCGCGTCCACGGCCGGCCGAATCCGCCACCACAGCGCGCTTTGGCAGTAGTAAGCGATCACGTCGTGCCGCTTGCCCTGCTCGTCGAACATCCCGTAGCCATCGTCGACGTACAGCTTGTGCAACGGGTCTTTCTGATCCGGATGGTCGGCGTTGACAAGCAGCGATCGGTCGCCCAACTTGCGTCGGAACATAGCGTGTTCGTCAAGAGCCGACTGATAGAAAGCACTGAAGTCGTTTTTCGGGTAGACTTCGCTGCAATTCTTGCACTGGATCTTCCACGGCCGGCTGTCATCGAACTTCCACCAGGTTCGGCCGTACTTCGCCGGCGCCGCATCGCCGCAACCCGGGCAGTACGGTTTCTGGCCTTCGTAGATCACGCCTTTGTTTGTGTAGACCGTTCGTGGCAAGTCCTGCGCAGGGACCATCGCCCACAGTTCATCGTCGGTGCGTTTCACCCACGATGCGGCCGCGGCAATCGCACTCTGCTGCTGCGCGCGGACCCATTCGTGCTTCTCTGCGTTGGCCAGCACGTTAGCACGCATCGCCGCCGTCACAAAACGGCTGTGATCTTTGGCATTCGCTTGCGGTGCCGCGGCAAGCGCAATCGCAGCGACGCACCATGCGACAAACAGTCGATGTGGCATGCTACTTCTCCGTTTGGCTGGCGTTGCTATTGACAAGTGGCACGAGCCCCGCGGTTCATTCGATTCTGTACGTTGGCCCTCCGAGGCCGACGCGGATTGGACGGCTTTGGAAAGCCATCCTACGGCCAAACTCAAGTGCATCGCGGTTCAAGTCCCTCATGGCTCGGGAAAGAAAGGAAAGAGCTTTCGAAGATCGGCCTGGTTGGGCCGGCGACCGTACTCGCAGATTCCGAAAGCTTCGGCATATTTCACGGCTTTGCCTTGCTCCTCGCCATACCATTTGACAAGCATGTCGCGATAGCGGTCCGCGTTGCGTGCCGCGCTGCGGGACCAGTTCTGTTCCGCCTTTTCACGGCGGGCTACGGGGTCGTCGGCCAGTCGCTGACGCATCGTCTCTTCCGAGCCCATCGCCCCGCCTTCGTAGACTTGCGACTCCAACGCGTCGATGGCGTCGATCTTCTTGTGGAATACGTCGTCGATCGACACGGCAATGTCGGCCTCGAAGGGATTCGGCTTCTGGAAGCCGTCCGAATAGTACAGGAAAACCGGATTCCGCTTCAGCGGCGGTGTGTCAGGACAGAAGAACGGCACAGCGACCATATACCCCGAGTCCTGAACCAGAATGGCTGTGTAACGATGATCGGGATGGTAGTCATTGGGTCGATGCGAGAACACGACGTCGGCTTTCCACTCGCGGATCAGCCGCGTGATCTTCTTGCGGTTCTCCAGCGTCGGCATCAACTCGCCGTCGTGGATATCCAGCACCTCGGCGGTGATCCCCAGCCGTTTGGCGGCTTCGTGCACTTCCGCCGTTCTTCGCTTGGCCAACGGACCACCGGCCATGCGCCAGTGTCCGATGTCGCCGTTTGTGACGGATACCAGCTTCACGTGGTGTCCCAACGCGGCCCATTTCGCGGCCGTGCCCCCCATCTTGAATTCGCAGTCGTCCGGATGAGCGCCGAAGGCAATGATGCGGAGCTTCCCGTCGTCCTCTTCCGCCTTCGTTTCATCTGCCATCACCCACACACCGAGGCTCGTCGTGATCATAGCGACCACAGACAGCACGAGGCCGTGCCCAAGTACGTTCAGTCGATTCATCCCAAAGTCTCCTTATCCTAAAGACTGATAGCTGTCCGCATTCGCTCGGCCAGAATGAGCGTGGCGGAGGCTGACTTGCTCGTCGCCATCGGTTCGTCCTCGACTAAGTCGCCTGCCAATCTTCGATCTGAAGGCCGGGCACGCGGCTGAATTCCGATACATTGTGCGTGACCAAGGTCAGGCTCCTGACCAACGCAATGGACGCAATCATCAAGTCGTTGGGGCCGATGGGCGTTCCCTGTGTTTCCAGGTTTGTCCGGATCGCACCATAGATTGCCGCCGCAGGGTCATCAAACGGGAAAGACGGAAAAGCGGCGAAGAACTGTTCGAGCTGCAGTCGGTTCTTCTGCGGTTGCTGGCTGCGTTCCGCCCCAAAGAGCAATTCAGCTTTCACGACGGAACACAACGCAACTTCTCCCGGAAGGGCTGCCGCCAAGCGGGCTTCGATCTTGGTGCTGTCCTTACCGCGCAAATAGCTGACGCACACATTCGTGTCGAGCAGATAGTTCATTGAAATAACTCATCTCGCCTCTCGAAGTCGCCTTGAGGGTGCCTTCGGAACGTCGGGTCGACAATGCTGCCAGCCATTTCGTGGACGAATTGCTGCCACAGATCCACGGACATGGTTGATGGCGGCTCATCAAGCGGCTCGACGGTAACGCGGACTTCCCGGTTTGCGTCTGACTTCGTGAAAGGGACAGAGAGATTCAAGATGCCATTCGCGTCGACTCGCGATTTCAGTTCAACCGGTGTCATGGCAACACTCCCAATACAACGATTCGGTCATCATTCAGGATACTCGATTCTGACGACGAACTGAAGATGCTGCTATTGGCGGCGTCAAGAATGCGCGGTTGGGCGCAACTCTGCGTGATTCTCCAAAACTTCCGCCAACGAAACTCGATCGCTCGATCACCCGCCACTTCAGTCGACGCCGTGTTCATCCCACCACGCTTGCCAGCGTTGGCGGTCCTTTCCGAAGTTCTGGCCGGTAATCTCTTTCAGGAGTCGCTGGGCGTAGTCGCGCGCGAGCGATTGATTTGCGCCTAGCAATTCGATCAACACAGGCACGCCCGACGTGTCGCCCAACCGGGCCAAGGCACGGGCGGCATTGGTCCGCACGCCCCACTTGAGCTCGAACGCCTGGTTTTCGTTGTCCATCGGTGCCGACTCGCCGATCTTCAGGTACGGTTTGATGGCCGCGCCCGCGATCGGATCGCCGATTCGCTCCAACGCAACGATGGCAAATGAGACGAGATCCGGCGGGCACGCGTCGGGATCTTGCAGGACGTCCATCAGCAGAGGCGCGGCAGCCTTTTCGCGAAGCCGTCCCAGGAGGATCGCCGACGCGTACCACATCGGCACGGACGAGCGAGAAGAGCAGTCGACGAGTGTGAATCGATGCGTGCGGGGGTTTCTCTCTTTGAGGCACCGCAGCAGTTGGGGAACGGCCGAGCGATTGCCGAGCATGCCCAATAACAGGGCGGCGTCAGCGCGGACGTCGCTGTTGTCGGATTCCAGCAGTGGACGAAGCGCCGGCACGGAGGCCTCGCCCGCCATGTACAAGCCCACCATCGCCTCCAGTGACTCCGCCGTGCCGAGCTTGGCAGCGGCCGAGGCAGGATCGAACTCGGGTGGCGGTGCGTGTATCGCTTCAAGATCCTCGTCGCGGAGCACCCCAATGAGAATCAACTCATTTTGCAGCTTCTCGATTGGCACCTCGCGGGCGCTCGTCCTGTACCGGACAGCCAGAGCAGCGGCCACGCCCGCCGCCTCGCCCAGATGCTGCAAGTCGCGCTGCATGCGGGCGCCGAGATTGGTGTCGTGGTCAACCGAGAACGATTTTCCCACTGCGAGCAGGTTCTCGATTCCTTTCGGCAGGATGGACCGATAGGGGATGTTGCCCACGATCGGTCTGCGCCACAGACCGAGCAGGGCCACCCAGTCCTGGGCCAGATCGCTCATGCTGGCCGAATTCGGGAAATGGGTGTCGTAGTTGGACCGCCAACGGCAAATTAGATCGGTGAAGTTGCGGCCGTGAATCGAATCCTCGAACGTCACCACGTAGTCGCCGGTAATCAGCCGACTTTCGCGGATGTTCAGAGCGATCGACGAAGACGGGCGTTTCATCAAGAAAGCGGTCATGTCCTCGACGTTTGTGGGGTCCCGCAATCCGTTGCGGTCGACCTCGTGCAGAAAGCCGTCACTGGTACGGCCCTTGGTGAACGAGGCACCGGCCGCTGCTGCGATATCGCCATTGCCGTTCGCGTCGATGACCATTTTGGCCAGGATGACTTGCCGCCCCGCGGCGTTTTCTACCACCACGCCGGTGATCTTGTCACCTTCCATTACGGCTCCGGCCGCCAGGGTCCCGTAGTAGATTTTCACTCCTGCCGCAAGGGCCAACTCCTGGAGGGCGACTTTCTTTTCTTCGCCGTTGAAACGATGCTTCTCGCGAATTCGTAGCCAAGTGTGGGTTCTGTCGTTGATTTCCTGGGATAGCTCGCTTCGCCACGTAACGCCCCAGTAGTATCCGTTCACTCGGTTCGATCCAGTGCCGCCAAGATTGGGCAGGATTTCGACGAGGACCACTTTGGCGCCTTGCCGAGCGGCTGCGATCGCCGCCGGGGCCCCCGAGGTGCCGCCCCCGACGACTACCACGTCGGCCTGCTGGATGACCGGCAGTTTCACCGCTTCCTGACGAAGCATCGGATAAGGGATGCTGGGATCCGGACCGGCGAGGATCTCCGCGATGCGCACAGCCGACGTTGCCGAGGCGTCGGGCACGCTTGTGATCGCTGGCGCCGGCGATTTTCGCGCGATCTCCACAGCGACGCGACCCGAATGTTCGCCGCTACAAGCTAACGCCTGCAAGTCCGCCATTTCTTGAGCCGCCGCCACGGTTCGTCCGGCGATCACGATCCCGTCAATTCCCTTGGGGCGGCAGGTGTCCGAGTCGGCCAGCATGGCTAGGTCGAAGGCTCTTCCGTTCATTGAGACCTTCGGTCGGGCTAGTGGCTCGGTCGGGAGACCGGCCACAACTGGTGGACCGGCCACAACTGGTGTCAGGGACTTGCGGCAGGCAACGACTGGCCCCTGGCAGACGAAGATCTCAGGTCCGAACCGGTATCGCGTTTCCCGGTCGCGGAACGGTCGTTCCGTGTCGATTTGGCCGTTGCGGAACGCCTTGGGTGTCCGTTCGAAATACTCCAGAAGCGAGATTCCTCGATCGAGCGACGCCGCTTGTACTTCGGAGAGATCACCGGCGATGTCTTCGCCGATCGTGGCTGGCAGTGCGAACTCGATTACTTGGCTGTCTTCGCCCAGGACGCGTACTTGATTGTCGATGAATCCCAAGTCCTTCGGTACGCTGACGACACCCGCGGTAAGCGGATTGTGGTTCGAAAGGCTGATCGTTCGTTTGACGGTCTTCTGGCCTCGGAGCGTCCGGATGAACGTAGCGCCCGCCGCAGCAGCCACGCGGGCGTCCGCCGTGGCATCGACTACGGCTCGCGCCAGCACGATCTGCCGACCCGACCGGTTGGCCATGACGAGGCCGCGCACCGCATTGCCTTCCATCACGACACCGCAAGGCCACGAAAACAAATACGGCTTGATTCGCGCCTGGTCGGCTACCATCCTGTGCAGCGAGGCTTTGAGCCGGTATGGGTTGACTCGCTCTCCCCGAAACGCCTCTTCCTGGCTCAATTGGCGACAAAGCCCATCGGCCAGCGCAAAATCTGGATTCGGCTCGTGCGGCGTTGTTGTCGGCAACTCGGGAGCGGCAAGCTCGTAGCCGAAGTAGTTGCGAGGTTCGACGAGCACCACGGACAGCCCTTCGCCAGCCGCCTGCAACGCCGCCGTCACCCCGGCCACACCTCCACCAGCCACGACCACATCGACCTGGGCAATCACGGGCACAGCGCAAGGGCCCTGCTCGACACAATGCGTCTCAGCTACCACACGGTTAACGTGGACGATCCGTAATTGCTTCGCCCGTTCCGTGGCACCGTCTTCAGCGCCAGCCAACTGGCCTGACAGCCAGCACAATAGCCAAACGGCCGCGCCACGTCTCGATGGTAACGCCATAGCGTACTCCTATTGATAGAATTGCCCAGCGCCAGCATTGCCGCTACTGACGAGTATCGAGAACGCCCCAATACTAGCCCTCTTTGCCCATTCCTCAACCCACCTTGCGGGCATTCCAGATCACGGGTTGCCGACGACTGCAGGATGTGCGATCGTTAGAGTTACTGTTTTCCCCAAACACTACTATCGGGGATCGGTCTGAACGCATCATCAGAAGGAAGTAACAACATGGGCGGAACAGAACGCCGTGTGGTCATAACGGGAATGGGCATGGTGACTCCCATCGGCCTGACCGTGGAGGAAAACTGGCAGAACATCCTGGCCTGCAAGTCCGGGATAGGCAAGCTGACCAAATTCGACATCCCGGATTTTCCTGTGAAGATTGCCGGAGAAGTCAAGGGCTTCGATCCGGCCGACTTTATCCCGCGCAAAGAAATCAAGAAGATGGACTCCTTCATCCATTTCGCCTTGGCCGCAACACAAGAGGCCATGGCGGATTCGGGGCTGATGACCGATGAAGCCGACTCGGACCGTATTGGGGTCATCATCGGCTCGGGATATGGCGGCATCGCGCTGGTCGAAGCGAACGCATTGAAAGCCCACAGTGGCCGTCATCATCGCATCTCGCCGTTCTATATTCCTTCGGCCATTATCAACATGGCCGCGGGCCAGGTCGCCATCAAATACGGTCTGCACGGATTGAGTTACGCTGTCGTGTCCGCCTGTTCCAGTGGTTTGCACGCCATCGCAGACGGTTGCTACGCGATCCAACGCGGCGATGTGGACGCCATGGTGGTGGGCGGCAGCGAGGCAACACTGACCCCGTCTGGACTGGCCGGGTTTGCAAATGCCAGAGCGCTTTCGTTCCGTAACGATGAGCCGGAAAAAGCGAGCCGACCCTTCGACGCGGACCGCGACGGTTTTGTCTCTTCCGAAGGGGCCGGCATCTTGATTCTCGAAGAACTTGAACTTGCCAAGAGACGCAACGCTCGCATCTATGCGGAAGTGATCGGCGTCGGCATGAGCACCGATGCCTTTCACATCACCGCACCGGACCCGGAAGGTCGCGGACCGGCGAATTGCATGAAGAACGCCTTGCGAAATTCGGACATCCAGCCCGAACAGGTCGACTACGTCAACGCCCACGGCACGTCGACGCAACTGAACGACAAGGCGGAAACCAAAGCAGTCAAACAAGCATTTGGCGAATACGCTTATCGAATGCCAATCAGCTCGACGAAATCGCAGACCGGACATCTACTGGGTGCTGCAGGCGCAATAGAAGCGATCTACTGTGCGCTCGCCATACAGCATCAGGTCTTACCAGCCACCATCAACCGCGACACGCCGGACCCGGAATGCGATCTGGATTGTGTACCGAATGAACCGAGGCAAGCGAAGGTCGACGTCACCCTATCCAACTCGTTCGGATTCGGCGGCACGAATGTTAGCCTGGTGTTGCGGAAGGCATAGCAGGGGGATTTGCCGCGCGGGATAGCTTCCCGGTTTCTGCAGCCTTCGATATCGTCCTTACTTCACGGGATGCGTCAAGGCGTCTGTTGCCTACTCGGCGCCGGAGATCACCGCGTGGAGCACCTTGCCGATTTCTGCGTTGTCGACGTAGGCGCCGCGTTTCGGGTCCTGCTGGTCTGCCAACTTGGTCAGAAGACGAGCGGCGGTGCCTTTGGCATACACCGGGACCAGGCAATTCGTGTGGGAGCCGCTGTTCCACTTGAGGCCCGGCGATACGCCCTTTCCGTTGTTCGTCAGTCGAACGGAAGCGTCGGGGCTTGGCTGCCCCGTGGGCACTGGCGCAGTCAGGTAGCCGGTTTCGTGGTCGGCCGTTACGATCAGCAGCGTATCGTCCCAGGAGCTGTTCTGATCGACCCACTGGACCACAGCTTCGACGGCTCGGTTGAAGTCGATCTGCTCCTCGATCGTCCGGCCAGTTTGGTTGTCGTGGCCAGCCCAGTCGACGGCACCGGCTTCGATCATCAGACAGAAGCCGTCCGGGTCATCATCCAACACGTTGATCGCTGCACGGGTCATTTCTGCCAAGGTCGGGACTGTTTCGATCAAGGGAACTTGGAACGGAACTGCCTCGGCATCTCCGGCTCGGCCTTGCTGAAGCGTCTTGCTGACCTGAGCCACGCCGCATACACGCTGGGGCGTTGGGCCGGTCATCAGCGATTGGAATTCCTCTCGCGTTTGGACCAGCGTCCAGCGATCCGCTTTGCCGTCGCCGTCGGCATCGCCACCTGTCCGGCCGTCCGCCAGCGCGTTCCACGTCTCCTGGCCGCCCACGAAGTCAAACTTGTTGGGTTTGGTCTTGCTCTGTCCGTTCGCATCGAACCAAGGATGGCCGCAGCCCATGATCACGTCGGTGGGGTTCTCTGAAAGCATTTCACACGCGATGGCCGCGTAGTTGCTGCGGCTTTCGTTGTGTGCGACGAAAGCGGCGGGCGTTGCGTGGCTCCACTGGACGCTGGAAACCACACCGGTCATCTTGCCAGCGCGTTCCGCCTTCTCCCACGCGTGCAGCAAAGGCTCGCGATTCGTGTCCATCCCGATCGCTCCGCCATAGGTTTTATGGCCCGTCGACATCGTGGTGGATGCCGCGGCTGAATCGGTATAGCCACGCGTTACGTACTGTGGATCGCTCCACGCTTTCGATGGATCGTATTCGCCCAGCGTCAATCGGCCCAAAGTACCCTTGCTATAGGAGTAGGTACTCATCCCGGCCCGGAACGGAAAGCTCTCGTAGACTTGCACTCCCGTCTTGCCATGTTCAAAAAGGCTTGCAGCATCCACGTGGTTATAGCCGCATCCGTCGCTGATCATCAGAATGACGTTTTTCGCCAAAGGCTTCTTTGGCCCGGCCGCTTGGCCCTTGAGATCGTCGGCCAGCGTCACGGTGTTTCCAAGACCGGCGAGAACCGCCACCACAGTCAGTTGCATCATCAAGGTGCGTACCCAGCGCATGAAAAGACGGTTCCCTATCAATTCAATCTCCTTGCGAAAGTCTCTCGTGGTTTTGATGTTATAGCGTTATTTATCTAGGCGTCTGCTGTTCGGCCCGCTCATCGAAGGCTTCGCAACCGATTCTTGCCGCTCCGTACACCACTGTAGCTGATCCTTGAGATAGTGGGAATGTGCCACGTGGGGCGTGGTGGCGTTCGGTTCACCAAGAAGCAGGGGGCGGCCCTTGTTGAGTGTTTCGTGCGGTGAGGTGAAAATAGTCCGAACGGTGTTGCAGCAATCATCAATGAAGGAGTTGTCATGAAATCGTTACACAACGTACGAGTCGCGGCGTGCCTCTTGATTCTGACTACTGTCGTCGCCATGCAGGTCGTTGCGGCGGACCGCAGGCCGCAAGTCTCGTCTCCGCCCAGCGAAGCGGCCAAGGTTGGGATGGGCGCGAGCGTTCTGGCTCGCATTCCCGAGCGGATGCATGAATTCATCGCGGAAAAGCAGATTGCGGGCGCGGTGACGCTGGTCGCGCGGCGAAGCCAGGTAGTGCACCTCGAAGCGGTTGGGCAGGCCGACGTGGAACACAACAGGCCCATGACCACGGATTCGATCTTCGCCATCGCTTCGATGACCAAGCCGATTACGGCTACGGCCGTGATGATTCTTCAGGACGAAGGCAAGTTGTCGGTGGACGATCCGGTCGCGAAGTATCTTCCCGAGTTTAAGAGCGTGTCATTGGCAGACGGACCGCCGGCCCAAACGATCACCATCCGCCACCTGATGACGCACACCTCCGGGATCGGCGGAAGTCAGCGTGCCGAGCAATCGCTGAGAGCGACCGTGGAAGTGCTGGCAAAGCAGCCGCTGCGCTTCGAGCCCGGATCAAAATGGCAGTACAGTCCGGGCCTGACCGTCTGCGGACGGATCATCGAAGTCGTCTCCGGCCAGTCTTACGACGAGTTTCTGAAGCATCGAATCTTCACGCCATTGAAGATGGTCGACACTTCATTCACACCAAAGCCCGACGACCGCAATCGGCTCGCGCTATTGTACAAACCGGGTGCGGACAACCGCTCCATCGAACTTGCGTCGCACTGGCTTGCTGAGGACGCTGGGCAAAGAGCGCCAAACCCGTCCGGAGGCTTGTTCTCGACCGCCTCGGACATGGCCAAGTTCTACCAGATGATCCTGAACGGCGGCGAATCGAACGGTCGACGCATCGTCTCCGCAGCCGCGGTGAAACAGATGACGCAGTTGCAGACCGGCGACTTGACAAGTGGTTTCACGCCTGGCAACGGTTGGGGCCTGGGTTGGTGCGTGGTCCGCGAACCGCAGGGCGTCACCGGAATGTTGTCACCGGGTACCTACGGTCACGGCGGCGCCTTCGGCACTCAGGGCTGGGTCGACCCGCACCGCCAGATGATCTTCGTGCTGATGATCCAGCGCACCGGTTTCGGCAACAGCGACGCATCAGACATCCGCAAGGAGTTCCAGGAAATCGCAGTGAAGGCAATTGAGGCTGCCCCGGACAGTCATTCCACCAGTTCAACCACCATCGAGTGAAAGATGGACTAACACCAAATGCTCTCGTGCCCTCGCGCGCATTAAGGAACGGCCATCTGCGAAAGGGGCTCCTTGCCCTCCAGTGTGATTCGCATCCAGGAATGGTCCGGATTCGAGCTTCCGCTGTGAGCCAGGTCCACGAGGACTACGTGTTCTCCCCGGCGCAGAGGAACTGTCTGCCTGTTCTTTCCCAGGGCTATGCCGTCAATCACCATTGCCAGAACATTGCGAGTGCCGGCTGCAGCGTATGTCGAGGCATTCACCTCGACCTGCTGGTCGACGTCCTGGCGGATTTGGAATTTGTACAACATGAAGTGCCCACCCAAGACGGGCCCGGCAAACGTACAGCCTTTTTGTCCGGATCGCCGCTGCTTACTGTCGGCTTGGTAGGCGTGCGCGGGCTTCCACTCGAAACTGATGCCTTTCTTCTGCGCCGCCTTAGGGTCGCTAAGCCACAACCGTACTGCCTGACGCATCGCGTTGGGATTCGGGCCCAGCGTATAGCAGTCGGTCAACTCGTCATCGTTTGTCAAGGGCTTCCACGTGGAGGAAAGAACCATCCCTGGTAGGGTTTGCTCGATTCGCAGCAATTCACGCACGGCTGCGATCTGCTCTTGATCCAGACGCGGTTCGAGCAACGCCACCAAATGCTCCTTCTCCGCGGTGGCAAGATGCGGCGCAAGGAGCCGGAGCACCCGCTCGCGTTCCGCATCGGCCAAGTCGGGCAGCGCAAGCTCGTACCAGTACTGTGCTCGGGAAAGCAGGCCCGCAAGCGACGTATCAGAACTGGCTAACTGATACCAAGAGTCGCCCGCACGCACGCGTTCAGGCGTAGTTGACGGGTCGGCCAGATCTTGGATGGCTGCACCCCTCAGTCCGGCATCGGACCCGTTAGCCAACAGGGAAAGTCCGCGTTGCCAGTTTTCGTCCGACAGGCACAAGTGTTTTCCATAGACAAGATTTGCTGTGGGGTCTTCCGTATCGAATTCCAGGATTCTGGATGCCACGCGAGCGGCTTCGTCAGCGTCCGCGTCGTTCAGGGCGAGTCCATACCAATAAACGGCTCGGTGGAGAAAGTCGCTCTGTTCCGCGTCCGATTTCGCAATGTCGTACCATGCATCGCCCAGGCGAGCTTGTTGCCCCGCGTCCTGCACGCCGGCCAACTCCAGGCTCGCTGCCTCTCGGAGAGCGTCATCGCTTCCCTTGGCAAGCTGCTCGACGCCGCGTTTCCAATCACCCTCGGTCAAGCACAACTGCTTGCCAACGACAGAATTGGCCTCTGGATGATCGGGATTCATCTCCAAAACACGGCCAGCCCGTTCGACGGCGTCGCTGTCGTTGCCGGTGTTGCCTTCGGTTTGCAGGGCAAGGTCATACCAGTAATTTGCTCGGTCCAGAAAGCCGCTCAGCCGCTCATCGGACGCCGCTAACCGGTGCCATGCATCACCGAGACCGAGTCGCTGGGTCGCATCGGCTGCGCCTGCTAGGTCCTGAGTGGCGGCGTTGCGGAGGTTCTCGTCACCGCCTTTGGACAGTTGTTCAAGTCCGTCTGGCCAGTCGCCTTTCTCCAGGCAGAGCCATCTGCCATAGACATCGCGTGCTTCCGTGTCGTCAGGATTGTACTCTTGTAGAATCTGGCAAGCCAACTGAGCGGCTTCGTTCGAGTCCATCGACGTGAGCATCTTGGCCTTGATTCCCGCGTATTCCTTCTCAAGCCGTTGAGTCGCATTTCCGCTATTGCGCCCGGAGTTGCCGTTCGGCCCGTCTGCGATCGCCGAATCCGCCCCTTGACCGGACGAAGACGGCGGAGAATCGCTCAGAAGAGTCAACAAGACCACAACCAACAACACCGCGCCCAGCAACACCGCTGCGCCCCCCGCGACGAGCGGCACCGGCCACTTGGGCTTGGTCTTGACTTCCTTGGCCTGAGTCTTCTTGACTCGCACGGCCACCGGTATCGTCTGCGCCGGAGTAACCGCCTTTGGCGGGGACATGGGTAAAGGGCCAGCCGGAGGGAGTGCTTTCGCTGACGCAGCTTCCGGTTTCTTCCGCGGCGGCAGCTTTTTGGGTGACAGCTTCGGCTTCAGCTCTTTGTCATACGCCGCCTTCTTCTCGCGATTCAGCAGGCATAACCGTGCCTGGGCTACCTCATTCAGGAGCTTCTGTGAGTGCGCCGCGTCGTCCCCGGTAGCCAATTCCTTGAGGTAGGACATCACACGATTCGCCGCCGAGTCGATCACATCGCGATCCTCCTCGAACGCGTCGATACCCAACAGGCGATAATGGTGCGGAGGCTGATCCTTGGGGGCAATTCCAAGCCATTTGTGATACGGGTCGAATTCCTGGGGCATTCTTGTCTACTCGCGTCTTCGCATTTTCATTAGTTGGACCACACCTCTTCTATCCCACACTAGCCCGAAGCGCAAGCGAGGGAACACGTTGCGGCAAAACCCTCGCTGGCGCGTCGGGCTAGTGAATTTGCGGACTTCGCGTCAAAGTGGCGCTGTCTAATCAGTCAGCCGGTTCCCATTATCTAGCACTCGGGTACGCGAGGCAAGCGAGCGACATGAAACACGTGGCGACCGCAACCATACCGTTCAACCAGGACACGAAACACAGCAACGTCAGCTTTCGAGGTATCTTCGGACATCGCCACCCCGAAGTAACACCTGACCGACAATTCCGAACGCCAAATTGAAGAAGTCGCAGTTCATGATATTGCACATCTGCATCACGGAAACCGTCGCCAATCCGGTTCTCGATCGACCGACTCCTCGTGTTAAAGCAACAATTCCCATTACGACGCCGTAGTAGACCGTCGGCAAGAATAGGCAGCATCCGCCGATATCGAATACCAGGGCCATCGAGAACATAATGGCCAGAGCGCCACCAGATCCCATCATGACCCAGCACACGATCAAGGCGGCGGGCGGTTTGACGGCTCGTCGGCCGCCAGCCAACCCCCAGGCCACGGCCCAGACGATGAAGCCGACGCCGAACAAGTACTCATAAGGTCGCCAGTTGGACCAAACCGTGGACCGCTTGCGCAGCGTTTTCATGTCCCACAAGGCGACTTGCCCGACGCTGCTGGTGGCCAAGACATCGCCCTGCGGTGCGAATGCCACGGCGGCCGAACTGCTCGCGGTGGGCAGGGGCATGATCCTAAGACGTCTGGTTAGCGTGCGCAGCTTCTTCTGGGTGCGCACATCCCAAACGACGATCGTACCGTCATTGTCGCAGGCTATAAGAGAGCGGTCGTCGCGTGAGAAGAGCAACTCGGTAACGTCCTCGGAGAGTCCGCCGAATTTTGCCAACCGCCGACCGGTGCCGATATCCCAGAGAGCTATGTCTCCCCCACCGCCAAATCCGTCGGCTGCAGCCAATGTTCGACGGTTCGGAGATAGGGCTAGTGCACACGGCTCTGATTGCGTGTTGACTCTGAATAGCCTTTTTCCCGTCTGCACGTCATGCAGATCGACCTGTTCGTTCTCGTATCCCACTGCCAGGGTTGTGCCGTCGGACGAGAAGACAATCGCCTTTGGTTCTGCGTCTGCTGTCCACTTCTGCAGTTGTTTCCCTGCCTTGGTGTCGTAGAGTGCAACGCTTTCCCGATCGCATGTGGCGACCACTTGGCCGTCGGACGAGAGCCTGGCCAACTGCGGGTCGACGGGCGTCCGAAACCCTGTCTTCCGCCCTCTCCGATCCGTGTTCCAGCGGTTTACCGCGCCTCCCGAGCTGACCGTCACCAGTGTCTGGCCATCCGCGTCGAAACTCAGATCCAAAACCGAACCACCGATCTCGACGTAGTCGTGACTCCCCAACGCCGAGAACGACTGTTCGCGGCCCGAGGCCAAGTCCCAAATCTTGATCTTGCCGTCCGAGAATCCAGCGGCGAGATTCTTCCCATCCGGAGAATAGGCAAGGCATTGGGGATGGAAGCTCTCGCCCGCATTTCGAATCACCGCTCGGGCAAACGCAAGCACGAGACCCAGCATCGTCACGGCCAATACCATTTGCGCCAAACTGAACCGAAAGCCGCGACGTTGGGGTCCCCGAGTCATTCGCTGAGCTTCTGGACTATCGTGCATTTCGGGAGAGCCTTCCTAAGGTCGCGAATGGCTGCTTGTGTGACCGTCGTGTCCACGACGTACAACCAGCGAAGACTTCGAGTGCTTCTCAAGTCTCGGACGCCCGTGTCGGATACCTCGGTGCCGGACACGTTCAGCCAATAGAGCCGCGGCGAACGCGACAACTCGCGCATCCCTTTGTCGGTGATGCGCGTTTCATCGAGATACAAGGTCGGAATGTCGCGGATGTGCGGCAAGCCTGCGTCCGTAATCGCGGTATTGCTGAGCGTCAGGACTCGGAGCTTCGCTAGACCACTCAGATTCTTCAAGCCTGCATCCGTGATCCCCGTCCCGGCGAGATTGAGTGCATCTAGATTGACGAACTCTCGCATGGTTGCCAGACCTGTATCAGTGATGCCCGTATTCTCCAGCCGCAGCCAGTTGACACTAGTCATTCCTCCAAGATGCTCCAATCCGGCATCGGTTATTTTCGTGCAGTCCAGTCCAAGGTTACCGAGACGGTGTTTGGCCAAGTGCACCAACCCACTGTCGCCGACTTCGGTGTTGCCGAGATACAACGCGTGAAGTCCACGAAGATGCTTCATATGCCTGAGCCCGGCGTCTCCGATCTTCGTGTTACTGAGCGACAACCAGTATAGATTCGTGAGCCCGGTAATGTGTTCCAGTCCGGAATCCGTGATTGGAGCCCCGGTCAGGTCGAGCGTTCCCAGTTGCTTCAATGCCACTAGATTCGATAATCCGGCGCCGGTGATCGGTACGCTCGCGCCGCTCCACAAGTCACCGAGCGACAATGACGCGAGACCGCGCATGTTTCCGATGTGGGTGAGTCCTTCATCCGTGACCTTCGTGCCGGCAATGGAAAGCGATTTCAGTTCGGTCAGTTTGCTCAAGTGAGCGATACCGGCATCGGTGATCCTGGTCTTGGATAGGTTAAGCGAACGCAGGCAGGTCATTCCGCTCAGGGCACGTAATCCATCGTCCGTGACCGGCGAATCGAAAAGAATCAGGCTTTCGAGGTTTGGCAACTTCTTCAGTCGCCCGAGTTTGGCGTCCGGATCTCCGGTCTTGGAAAGTGTGATCTCGAGTCTTTCCAGCTTCGAAAGATGTCGCAAGACTTCATCGGAGACTTCATGATCTCCAAGGTCAACGATCGTCATCCCCATCCCTGAAGGCATAGGGTGATACACATTGACTCCTAGACGCTTCAGAGCGGCAATGGGATGTTCCGCGGGTTGCGCTTGCTTGGCATTCGCTGTTTCTTGGCCGATGGTCGGGGTCGATGCCAGAACCGTGATTGCGATGAAAACGGAGTATGATCTCATGGTTAGCCCCTTATCCTCTGCTCGGGTTTATCATGATCGACGGCCTTCGCAAGTGACTAGACGATGGACCAGCCTCAATGGTTTCGTGCGAAGTGGCCTATGCCGCCCCGCTATCGCAGGATGGTTGCCTTGCTGGGGTCAGGTTCTGTCCATGAAATGGGCACACGACTTGGCACCCGAACGTGATGTAGAGAGTTTCCGCGGGGGAGAGCATCCATAAGTCGTTATCTATCAACCATGTCCGCCGCACGGTCCATGATGCGTTACCACGCTTGGCATGACAGTTGCTCATCCAGAAACCGTCTAGCTCGTCAACCGTGTCTTTGCGGCGAGCGTGCAAGATCTTTTTCGGAGCGGCGAGCGTGCGGTGA
>JACKQG010001302.1_pt1 | contig 34918 bp, 31 predicted proteins | sample 8237621 | NCBI WGS metagenome assembly JACKQG01 (sample SAMN15677084, study PRJNA649215) | marine metagenome | biome: marine; feature: Black Sea; material: saline water; isolation source: suspended particulate matter (SPM) from the Black Sea western gyre | collected 2013-06-09/2013-06-10 | depth...
TTTAGGATGAACCCGTAGACGTCACCATCCACACGGGCACCGCCGAGCACGTATTTTTCGCCGGACGGGTTTTTCAGTCCATGCACCAATGCACCAAACCGGGGGGGTTGATGGTGCACGAAGGTCCCCTGATAAACGGCTGGGTCGATCACGGGTTCTACAACTTCCAGCCGACCTTGTTTTTCGATCTCGCCCGGCACAACAATTACGATACCTTATTTTTCATTGGCCAGATCGACCCGTTTAAAATGATCCAGCTGGCAAGCCCCGACGATGTCCCGGCATTGACTGGAACTCCTGAATTCCCCGCCAATCCGGCCTTTTTCGTGGTGTTCCGAAAATCCGATGAAGACACGGATTTTTCCGTACCCATACAGGGCTATTACGCCGGCACGGTGTCGGAACAGGCGCGCGCGGCTTGGCGCCGGATGCGATGAACGAAACGGATGCCCACAGCCTGCTGGAACAGGGATTGACGGCGTTGAGCGCCGGCGACGCCCAAACGGCGGCCCGGCATCTGGAACTCGCCGTCAGCCTCTACGCCAACCAGCCGGAGTTCCACCTCAATTACGGGGTCGCCCTGGAACGCCTGGGCCGGCTCGACGAGGCCGAGGAACAGTTCCGGGCGGCGCTGACGCTGGGCGAAAGCAACGCCTCCTTTCAAGCCCCTTTTCAAGCCAAGGCGGCGGCCAACCTGGGCTTCGTGCTGCGCCGCAAGGGCGATTTTCAGAATGCCTTGGGCGCCTTCGACCGGGCGCTGGAACTGGACCCCGGCCATATCGGGGCCGGGCTGGGTTTCGTGCATCTGCTGGGCGGCCTGCGCGCGCCGGAATACAGTCCCGGCCTGGAAGCGGCGCTGCTGCGCGGGCTCGGCTTAAGCCATGCCAATTACGCCGATCTGGCCGGGGCCTCGGCCCACCAACTAAGCCTGAAATACGGCCTGCCGGATGCGGAACCCCAACCTGACGCGCTCGCAACAGATCCCCTGTTCGGCGCCTATCTGGAGAAATGCCTCAACACCGACCCGGGCCTGGAGATGTTTCTCACCGGTCTCAGGAAACGCCTGGTCCTGACGCCGCCGGAAGACCTCAACGAAGACGCGCAGGTGGTGGCGGCTCTGCTGGCCGGGCAGTGCTTCCTGAACGAATACGTGTTTCTGGCCGAAGACGACGAGACCGCCGCCGTAGCCGCCCTGAAGGACCGCCTGGAAAGCCTCCTGGAAACGTCCCCGGACGACGCGGCGCTCCGCCCGGCGGCGATTCTCTACGCGCTTTATCAGCCGTTCTCGACGTTGTCCGGCGCGGAAAACCTGGCCGCCTTATCGGGCGACGCGCTGGGCAGCGCGCTGGACGGGCTGGTCGACCTGACGCTGCGCCATGCCCTGCAGGAAAAAGGCATCCTCGAAAATCTCGAGACCCTTCGGCCTATCACCGACGGCACGTCGAAAGCCGTCGCCGCCATGTACGAAGAAAACCCCTACCCCCGCTGGCTGCACGTCCCGGCACAGCAAGCCACGCCCCTGTCGGAATATCTCGGCGGCCTGTTCCGGCATTTCACGCCGCCTGATTTCGGCGATCGGTTGGATATCCTGATCGCCGGCTGCGGCACCGGCCAGCATGTGGCCCACGCCGCCCGCACCCACCCCAAAGCGTCCATCACCGCCGTCGATCTTTCCGGCGCGTCCCTCGCCTACGCGGCGCGCATGATGGAAAACCTCGGCATCGAAAACGTCAAATTCCTGCAAGCCGACATCCTCGACCTGGGAGACCTGGGCCGGGACTTCGACATGATCCAGTCGGTCGGCGTCCTCCACCACATGAAGCAGCCGGGCGCCGGTTGGCAAGTGCTGGCCGGTCTGCTCAGGCCGGGCGGCGTGTTCAAAGCGGGGCTCTACAGCGCGCGCGGACGCGAAAGCATCACCGCCTGCCGCCGCATTATCGAGGAAGAAGCCATCGGCTCCACGCGCGCCGACATCGCAGCCTTCCGCCGCCGCATTCTGACAGCCGATCCGGGCGGAAAAGACGGTGCGCTGACTGACGTGATTGAGGTCCGGGACTTTTTCACCACGTCGATGTGCCGCGATCTTCTGTTCCATGTGCAGGAACTGAACACCTCGCCCAGTGGACTGAAGGCGACGCTGGATGCCGCCGGGCTGGACTTTATCGGTTTCGAGGGATTCGAGGACGCCGGCATCAACGCCGCCTACCGCGAAACCTTCCCCAATGACCCGGCACTGACGGACCTGGACAACTGGCAAGCCTTCGAAGCCGAGCACGGCGCGCTGACCGACATGTACGTATTCTGGTGCCACAAGCCGGACTAGAGCAAATCCCGAGTGGATGGAATCATCCGCGACGACGAATTTGCCTCTAAAACAAAGGCATAGAGCATTTTTGGTGAACGCAAGTGAACAGAAAATGCTCTAGCGTGCGCCTTGGGCAAACCTTTCCAGTTCCGGAATAATCCGATTAATCACGCCTGACCAGTCGCCATCGCTGTGCTGGCGGAACAACCTTACGGAAGGATACCAGGGACTGTCGTCGCGGTCCCGCATCCAGCAATGCAGCGGCATGGCGTTCAGCATCACCCAGCATGGCACGCCCAAGGCCCCGGCCATGTGCACGGTGGTGTTGGAGATCGACAGCACCAGGTCCATGGCCGCCACCTGGGCGGCAAACGCGTCCAGGTCGGTCATCTGATCGACGTCATCGTCGTGGAGCACGGTGGCGCCGGTTTGTCCGGCGAAGGCGTTGCGCTCACTGGCGGTGTTGCCGTATTGCAGATCGACCAGGGTAATGCCGTCTATTTCGGCCAGCGCCGACAAATCCTTCAGCGCCATCGACTTGTTCATACCTTCGCGCCTGGACAGGCCTTCGCGCTTGTTCTTGGAAAGCCAGGCGAGGCCGATCTTCAGGGAATCTCCGCCGTCGTATTTTTCCCGGAAGGCCCGCGTCTTATCCGCATCCGCCAGCAGATAAGGCCCGGTGCCGATAAAACTTTCGAAATCCCGGCGCAGATGCCGGGCCAGGCTGCCCGACGGAACCTGAAAATCGAAATCCGGGCTTAGGGTTTCTTCCATCGGCGGCACCGTCTTGTCGAGACAGCGAATGCCGGGAAAAGAACGCTCGAACAACGGGGCCAGGCGTGAGTCACATTCCAGCGTCACGTCGGCGCCTTTTGCCAACAGGTCGGGCACCATGCCGGCGAACAGCACCTCGTCGCCGACGCCCTGCTCCGCCCACACCAGCAGCGATCTCCCGGCCAGATCCTCGCCCTGCCATTGGGCCTGCGGGAAATGCCGGGCGCCGATCTTTTTCTTTTCGCTGGACTGGAAGCGCCATTCGTATTCGTCCCAGCCATCCGCCAGGTGGCCCAGCTTGAGCAGGGCGATCCCCAGATTGTAGTGCGCCTCGACGAACCCGTCATCGAGCGCGATGGCGCGGCGGTAAGACGCAATCGCGTCGTCGAAACGGTCCATGTCCTGCAACACCAAGCCCAGATTGTAATGGCCGGGAGGATAGTCCGGGGCCTTTTCGACGGCGTCCTTGAGGCACGCCATCGCCTCTTCGTGCCGCCCCAGATCAAGATGTACGAGACCTAAATTGACCAGCGCCGGGACGTAACCCGGATCGGCCTTGAGCGCCTTCGCGTAAGCGTCGCCGGCATCATTGGGCCGGTCCAGGTCCTGCAAGGCGCGGCCCAGATTGTACTGGGCCTCGGCGAAACCGGGTGCGGCCTTTGCCGCCTGCTCGAAGGCCGCCAGCGCCGCCTGCAAATCGCCCCGGGCGCGATGCAGGTTGCCGCGGTTGACCATCAAATAAGGATCACCGGGTTCCAGTTTCAGCGCCGCGTCCAGGCAGTCGGCGGCGGCTACAAACTCGCCCTGCCCGGCCAGAATCTCGCCCAACCGCACGTGCGCCTGCGCAGCACCCGGCGCGGCTTCGATGGCGCGGCTGTAGGCGTCCTTGGCGTCCTCCATCCGGCCCAATCGCTCGAAGGCTTGGCCGAGGTTGTTGAGCGCGTCGGCGTTGGCGGGCGCAACATCCAGGGATTGCCCGATCAGCCGCACCGCCTCATCGCCACGGCCTTCCTGCAAGGCGATCACGCCAAGATAATGCAGCGCGTCGGCATGGTCCGGCTGGGCTTTAAGAATATCGCGATACAGCGCCCCGGCCTCGCCGAGACGGTCCGCCTGATGAAGCCCGAGCGCGCGGGCCAGGATGTCGTCCGCTGTCTCGTTCAAGCCGCGCCCCTCCTTTTGGGAATTACTTTAGCACACCGATTTCCGGAAAGTCCTGGCGGGCCGTGTTTATGAACCGGGGTGGGCCATCATCACTTTTGCGCGCCAGGCGCTCTCATCACTTTTGCGCGCCAGGCGCGCGGGCATTGATCTGGCGCTGGCGGTCGCGCACCTTTTCAGGCCAGCGGCTGTGGATATAGGACAGCACGGCCCAGATGTCCGCGTCCGGATACGCACCGCCGAAATCACGACCAAATGGCGGCATGGCGCTTTTGAAGCCGGGCGGGACGACGGCTTGGCCGCCCTTTCGGATGTAGTCGAACATAGGCCTGTCCGGATGGTGCCAGGTGTGCCCGGTTTCGTCGTGCGGCGGCGCTTTCAGGGTGCCGTCGGCGTTGCGGGTGCGCCAGTCCTTCTGCCCCTTGAGGTCGGCACCGTGGCATGACGCGCAGGCCTCGGCGTAGACCTTTTGGCCCCGCGCTACCAGTCCCGCATTGTCGGCATCGACGCCGTTAATGGCGGGCGCTTCGCCCAATTGTTCACCGGGTCCGAACAGCCAAAATAATCCGGCGGCGGCGGCGAACACCAACAAGGTGAGAATTTTTTTCTTTCCGTTCATGGTCTTTGCCTTTCGTGGTCTTTGCCTTTCGGGACATTTTTTGCCACTGTCCGGTTTGGCATCCATAATCCTTCCCACAGGCGGAAGGTCAACGGATTTAGACACCCCTCACAAGGTTATGATCATGGCGGACTACGACTACGACCTCATCACCATCGGCGCCGGCTCCGGCGGCGTTCGGGCGTCCCGGCGCGCGGCGGCGCTGGGCAAGCGGGTCTGCGTGATCGAAAACCTGCGCGTCGGCGGCACCTGCGTCATGCGGGGCTGCGTACCGAAGAAACTGCTGGTCATCGGCAGCCACTTCGCCGACGACTTCGAAGACGCGGCGGGCTACGGCTGGACGGTGCCGGAGGCGGGCCCCGGAATCACACACGACTGGCCGGCGCTCATCAAAGCCAAGGCGAAGGAACTGGACCGGCTGGAAGGCGTCTATCACCGCATCCTGCGCGACAACGGGGTCGAGGAAATCACCGGCACCGGGCGCATCAAAGGGCCGCATACGGTGGAGGTCGATGGCCCGGATGGGAACACGTCCCTGAGCGCCGAAACCATCCTTGTCGCCACCGGCGGCTGGCCCTATCTGCCGGACATTCCCGGCATCGAGCACGCCATTACGTCGAACGAGGCGCTCGACTTGGCCGAATTGCCGAAACGCATCGCCATCGTCGGCGGCGGCTATATCGCGGTTGAATTCGCCGGTATCTTCAATGCCCTGGGCTCAGACGTCACCGAGATCATCCGCGCGCCGCAGATCCTGCGCGGCTTCGATGAGGACGTGCGCGACGTGCTGGCCCAGGAAATGGAAAAGAAGGGCATCACCATCCGCCGTGAATGCATCGTCCGTTCGATCGAAAAAACCGAAACAGGGCTCTCCGTCCTGTTTCCCTACGGCGACGCCATCGAGGTCGATCAAGTCATGTACGCCACCGGGCGCAAGCCCAACACGTCGGGCCTGGGGCTGGAAGAGGCCGGCGTGACGCTGAACGGCAAGAGCGCCATCGAGGTCGATGAATTTTCGAAAACCGCCGTGGACAGCATCTACGCCATCGGCGACGTCACCGACCGGGTCAACCTGACGCCGGTGGCGCTGGCGGAAGGCGAGGCGTTCGTGCGCACGGTCTTTCTGGATGATCCGACATCGGTGGATTACACCAACATCGCGTCCGCCGTGTTCAGCCAGCCGCCCATCGGTTCCGTCGGCATGACCGAAGACGAAGCGGTGGTGGCCTTGGGCGGAGAAGACGCCGTCGATGTCTATGTGTCGCGCTTCACACCGATGAAGTACACGCTGTCCGGGCGCGACGAGAAGACCATAATGAAAATCGTCGTCGACGCCAAAACCGACCGGGTGGTGGGCTGTCACATGGCCGGCCTGGACTCGCCCGAGATCGTCCAGGGCCTCGCCATTGCCTTGAAGTGCGGCGCGACCAAGGCCCAGTTCGACGCCACCATCGGCATCCACCCGACGGCGGCGGAGGAATTCGTCACCATGCGTGACAGGCGCGGCTACGATTCCTAGCCCCGATTTTCGAAAAAAACCGGCGACTTGAGAAAAGTCATTAAAGAAACCGGGGTTTTTGCATACAATCGTCGTGAACAATGGGGAGACCCCGACCATGGCGGCAAAAGCAACGGCGACAAAGGCCCCGGCACCTAAAAAAGCGTCTCTGGGCACGAAATATGCCGACCCCGGTTGCGCCTATTGCCCGCCCACCGTGCGCGCCTGCCGTTTAGGTGAGGACAAGGAACGCGGTCCCGGGTTTTGTCCGTCCAAGGTCAACCCGGAAGGCATGGACGCCGCGCGGCAGATGTACGAAGACCCCTTCTGTTACCGGGTGTCCCAGGAATCGGCGCGGGTCGAGGCGGAAGGTTATTGCAAGTGGACGCGGGTCGAGGAGATTTGCCAGTTCGCCAAGAAAATGGAGTTCACCAAGATCGGCATCGCCACCTGCATCAGCTTCGTCGACCACGCCAACACCCTGAGCCAAATTCTCGAAAGCCACGGCTTCGAGGTGGCGTCCTGCGCCTGCAAGCACGACGGCATCCCGAAGGAGGACATCGGCCTCGAGGACCATGAAAAAATCCGCCCCGGCGGCCATGAATCCATGTGCAACCCGATTTCCCAGGCGCAGATGCTGAACGACGCCGGTTGCCAGCTCAACGTGGTGTTGGGCTTGTGCATCGGCCACGACAGCCTGTTTTTCAAGCATTCCGAAGGTCTGGCGACGACCCTTATCGCCAAGGACCGGGTGCTGGCCCACAACCCCATCGGCGCCCTGGCGCTGGCCGACACCTATTACAGCCGCGTCTGGGGACCGGAGCGGCCCCAAAAACCGCCCAAAACACCAAAAAAGAAACCGCAAAAAAAATCCAAAAGAAACCGCTGACAGAGGCTTGAAAAAAACGCCCATAATACCCATACTATTAATAGGGTAAGGCGGGGAAGGGCGGTTATTGAAGCCCGACCCGTGACGCCCAGAGCGAGTGATCGCGAACAAGCATATAGGCCCGGCAGTCTTTCGGGCGACGCCCCGCGGAGTTTGGTTTCGGGAATTTTCCCCCGGGCCGCTTTCAAGGACTCCCCAAGGAGCGCCAACAAGCAAAGCCCCGCCCCAGTTGCGGGGCTTTGTATGTTGTGGGGGTGCAATTGCCGGTAAACAATCGCCGCATTCATAGGTATGATATTTGGCACCCACTTCGCGGAAAACATCAAAAAATACAGGAGCCTTTCATGTCCCGGTCTTCCATGTTTCCCCGTTTCCCCACCCTCGTGGCTTTGAGCGCCGCCGTTGTTTGCCTCGGGGCCGTTCCCGCCGAAGCCGCCTCGAGCCAAACCCCCGATGCGGCACACCCCATCTCCGGACCACAGCTAGCACAACGTGGCGGGGGGGGCGGACGAGGCGGTATGGGCGGCGGCAAAATGGGCGGCAAAATAGGCAAAATGGGTGGCGACAATTCCGACAGCGGCTCCGATTCCAACGCCCCCGGCCTCGATCCGGAAATGATGGACGCCTTCATGGCCATGCGCGCGACCAATGACGCCATGGACGCGCGCGGCCTGTTCGAAACCGGGCTTCGGCCCGTCTATCCGGACGGGCTGAACTGCCAGACCGGCGATTCCTTTTTCGGCTCCGGTTTGCGGGGCGACGGCTCGAACCGGTCGGAGCGTTATTACGGCGGCCGCCACGGCGGCTTCGACATTCCGGCCAGGGGCATCGACATCATCGCCATGGCCGACGGCGAGGTGATCGTGAAAAGCGTCGGCGACAACATCGGCGGCATCAAGGTGGTGTTGCGCCATGCGCCGGAAGACACCGGACTGGATCAATGGACCTTCACCGAATACAAGCACCTGAAAGAGCCCTCACCGCTCGACATCGGCGCAAAGGTCAGGAAAGGCACGCCGGTCGGCATCGCCTGGAACACCGGCACCACGGGCGGGCGCGCCTATGGACCCGGCGGGCATTACCACCTGCACCTGTCGGCCTGGTATAACGCCAACGGCAAATTCAAGAAAACCCCGAAAATGACGATCCCGAGAGACGGCCACTGGCTGGACCCGCTGGCCATGATGCGGGGCGGCCCACTGGCGTCAAGCGAGGCCCGCGATCTCGCCGACGAAGACAAACAGGTCCGCTTCGCCTACCAAACTGCCGACGGCGCTGTTCACCCCGAAGGCGCAAAAATCATCTGGCCGTTTGTTTGCCGCTAGGGGGGGAGAGGAATTTTTCCGGGTTATCCCTTTTAAAACCAGGCAACGCCAAGAAACAAAGCCCCGCAACGGGAGCGGGGCTTTGCAGGTTTAGAGAAGAAGAAGACGTAATTTGCCTTGTTACCGGATCATCCTCCTGATTTTCCGGCTTCGAGTCCGGCTTCCGTTTTGAATTCGGCCCGCGCCGGCACTTCCCTGTGGACCAGGTTGTCGTGGCATTCGATGCAGGTTTCCTTGTTCTTGAGGGCGTTTTTATGCGCCTTTTGGCCGCGTTTGCGCTTTGGCTTGATCTCGGCCTCGATATGGCAGGTCCTACACGTGCTGCTGTCGGTTTCCAGCAACCGGTCCTGGACCCAAAAAGCGCGCCTCGCGGTTGGCGGAATCCAAGCCCTCTCGAGTTTTTCGTCGGTACTGTGCCAGCGCCCGAAAAGGTCGGTGTTCGACACGACATGGGTATAGGCGAAAATGGACCCGACAAAGCCCGGCGGCAGGTGGCACTCGACACAACGCGCTGGTGTGCTTTCCGGCGTTTTTACCGACGCGACGGGATGGGCAATGGTGATCGGCCTTCCGCTATCGCCCAACGGGGCGGCGTTGGCCGCGTACTCGGATTCCTGATGGCACCCGAAGCACATAAAGTCCCGGAAAACCACGTTTCGGGTTACCGGCTCGAACCCCACCGCCAGTACGATAAGGGCGATGACGATGGCGGCAAAAATAATAATGTTTCTGCTGTTGAAAACCTTGTCTGACTTAGTCACCGGACACCTCCTTTCCTGAAGGTAACCCGAAGGACGGGGCCTCTCAACGAAGGCCCCGCCCCAAGGCTTATTAGATCGGTTACTTCAACGTCACCGCCTTGATGTCGGCGGCGGCTCCGATGCCGACACTCATCGGCCAGGAAACGTGATGGCCGCGGGTGGTGATGTTGTCGTCATGCACCGCGAAACCGAACGTGTAGACACCGCCGGGCTTCATGATCTTGTCGTCTTCGGGGTGTCCGGTATCCAGCTTGCGGGTCCAGACGACGGTCCACATGCCGTCCTTCCATGTGCCTTTGGAGGCATTGTTGTCGGCGGCCGACCCCTTGGCGCCGGTACGGGTGACATAATAGGCAGGCACCATGTCGCCCTTCTTCCAGCCGGCCTTGGGATCGAACTTGACCGCGTTCTGCTCGGCGATAATGGAAGATGGCTGCGAGATGTCGCGGATCTGATCCAGGGTCCGTGACTTGAAGCCGACCTTCTTGGCGTCGAACATGTACTTCGGCTGCTTCGCCTTCTTGTCCCAGTTCTTCGAGAACATCTTCTTGCCGGCGTCGAACAGCCGGTATTGCAGCACATAGCCATCATCGGACATGTTGACCGGGTTGGAGCGGTGGCCGCGCCAGTGCATCAGGTCGACGAAGCCGCCCGCCGCCTTGATCTTGGCGATTTCCTCGGCCGATTTGGTCTTGTTCCAAGACAATGCCTTATCGGTACGGGACGAAGGTAGGTACTTGCGCACGTCCTTCTTGTGTAACACCTTGCCCAGTAGCGGATGCGCCTTGACGTCGGCGGTCTTGGCCAGTTTTGGCATGTCACGTGAGCCGTTGTGGCAGGTCAGCCAGCAGCCCTGTTCCTTGAACATGGGCACCGATCCGTCGTCGATCATCATCGACAGGCGGTCTTCATAGATCGCCGGCTGGCCTTCGCCCCATACCTTCTTGTGCAGCTGGGGCCATCCCATGCCCTTCCACGCCTTGCCATCGAACTGCCAGTGCGGATGAGCGGTCCCGGGATAGGCGTTTTTGGTTTTCCACTGGAAGCGGAAATACAGGTTGTCGGCATCGTGGGCGGCCTGGACGGCGAGGTCGATCACCGCCTGCTTGCCCTTGACCGGATGCGGCTCCAGGCGTTCGCCGGAGACTATCTTCTGGCCGAGTTCCATTTCCTCGTCCTCGTGGCACGAAATGCAGCTGTCGCCCTTCATGGTCTTTTTGTCGGCGCGTTTATGCTCCTTCGAGCGCAGCCACTGGTAACTGGATTGACCGGGGTAGAACAACTTCACCGACTTTGCCGGCACCTGCGACCAGTCGGTCGGCGGCGCCGCCAAAGCCGCCGTTGAAACGCCTCCAATCAATCCGAATACGGCCGCCCCAAGAGCGGCTTTCGACACTGTCTTCCACATTGTCCTCTTCCTTTCTCTCCTAAAAACTTTTCAGCACGGAAATTTACTGTGCCTCGCCTGGACTGGAAGGAACTCTAGCGGATTCAAGTCATGCACGACTTGATCCAAGACAAGCCCCGTTCCTGCAATTATTGCATGGCTGCAATGCGCCAAAATCGTGCCGCCGAATCTCCATATAGCAATGAAAAATAGAAGTTAAAGGGTGCCGGGATTAATTCGGACCGGTCGACCGGCTTGGTCAGGTTGAGCCATCAGCGTGGCGGAAAAAACACCAGTCAAACCACACCAACCGCCAACGTCGATGAAACCATCAGCCTGGATCGGGACATTTGTTTTTCCATCCCTTATTCCCCCTCTTTTTCCGCGCGCACGATTTTTCCCAGGATCTTGCCGGTTTTGCGGGACCTCGGCAGGCTGGCGACGATGCAGCGGCCGTCGATGCGCGTGACCAGCGGCGCCAGTTGGTGCATGACCTGGGCGTAGCCGGTCGGGATGTCCTGTTTCCGGGTCCATTGGCCCGGCACGCCGTAAGACAGCTTGCCCTGGACCAAGTCCTCGCTCCGGGGCATGAGGCTGACGTCGAGGCGCCCTGCCCCGGTGACGACCAGGTTGAAGCCCTCGCAGACGATGAAATTGTCCTGTGGCCTGTCACTGGAGGGCCAGCCGCCCATCATCCTGACGAACCCGTAAAGCTCATCGCAGCGTTTCCAGACCTCGACTTGGCCCGCGCCTTTCGCCAGGCCCAACAGTTCGGCCTCCGGCAGGTCACCGGCTTCCTTGAAATACTGGTCCAGGTACTTGCAATGATAGGTCATTTGCGTCGCCGGCCCCTCCCATTTGCGGGCCAGATTTATGTTTTCATTGCGCAGGCGTTTCGCCTCCGCCTTTTTCCGTTTCTCTTCCTCCGCCCGCCGGTCGGCTTCGGTCTGGGGGCCCTTGGCTGCCTCTTTTCTTTGGAATTCGGGCACCACGATGACGCCGATCACGGCCATGCCGATACCGAGGCCCAGGATCAGGGCCAGCACCAGCCGGGGAATGAAACCGAAACCCTTCTTCCGCGGCCTGCGTTTCCTTTGTTTCCGTTTTCCATTTCCGGGCCCAGACGGGCTCTCAGACGGGACCGCATCCCCCGCACCGGGAGGACCCCGTTCACCCATGGGAGCCTGTTCACTCATGCCCCAAACATCCACACTGTAACAACACCCGGCAAACCGGCCGGTTTCCATGCTATTCAAGCATAAACACCGAATCCCCGGCTTTGACGGGGGTTAAGGGGGGGTAAAACCGGTCCCGGCAACACTCTGGGCTAGTTTGATTTTTCCAGTAGAAATAGATTTCCGTTCACATCGTTCCTCATTTTTTGCACCGGTCTGCCGCCGATCAGGTTGAACCCATAATCCCGGGCCACGCGATGCACATAATTCTCGCTATGGGCATAGCGGGTGGAAGGCTGAAGGACATAGGTTCCGACATCCAAACCTTCTACCGAAAATGCAAACAAGCCCTTCTTTCCCAGACGTTTGGCTACCTTTTCAAACAGCGCCTCAAGCGGACCGATATAAATCAAAACATCCGCTGCTATTACAAGGTCGTAAGGTTCTTGAGGCTGATCTAAAAACTTTTCAATGGGGGCTTGAAAAATTTCGTCATAAACATTTTTTTCTCGGGCCCGTTCCAGCATTTTTTCCGACAAATCGACACCGTGGAGTTCCTCTGCAATCTCCCGAAATACCTGCCCCGCCAGGCCGGTTCCACACCCCATGTCAAGAACACGGGGGAAAGCAGGGCCAGAAACATGCCGCCGTTCTTCCAGAACCTTCCCGACAATCTCACGCAAGGTTTCAGGGATCCGGCAATTCCCGATGGTCATCTGTTGTTCAAATTCAGAGGCAAAATTATCAAACACCAAGGATACGTATCCGTCAGGAGGCATCTCGGTTAAATTATCGGTCAAGGCCGCTAAAACATGGTGAGCCTTTAGGTGTTCGGGGTCCAACTCCAAAACCTGACGGTAATTCTCGGCGGCTTTGTCAAACTGGCCAAGGTCCCGAAAGGCATTCCCCAGATTGTAATAGGCGTCCACGTAATCCGGATTCAAATGAACAATCTGGCAAAAGCACTCAACCGCTTCATCAAGCCGCCCGAGATTGGTCAAATAAACGCCAAGATTGTTATAGGCATCAACATAATCCGGTTTGCACACAATTGCTTTTCGGTAACTGGCTTCAACTTCAGCCGGTTGACCTTTATCCCGAAGAACATTCCCAAGATTATAATGCGCTGACGGGAAGTTCTCCTGGCGCTCTATGGCTTTTCGGTAATTGGCGGCAGCATCATCCAGGCGCCCCATCTTGCTATAGACAGTTCCCAGGTTGTTGTATGCGGCGGGAAAATCCGGATTTTCATCAAGAGCCTTCAAAATAAACTCCTCAGCTTCGTCCAAATTGCCTTCCTGGAGGGAGGTCAGGCCGACAAGATGTAAGGCATCCTCATTGTGTGGATCGGCTTGCAGGACTTGGCGGTAAATCTCTTTTGCTCCGGCAAGGTTTCCGGATGAATGGATTTGAATGGCCCGATTCAAAGCCTCCGGGACTTCTGCAGGGCGTAAATCTTGGGAAGAAACGGGCATAAATTGCTCTCTGTTGCTTATTATACGCCTGATTTTGAGCTTGTTTTTTTATACTAGCAGGCCGGCAATGAAAATCTTTGCACGAACGGCCCCATTTTCCTTCATCGTAAAAATGCGTTTGCGGTATGTAAAAATATAACCGTGCTACCCTGTGGCATCCGACATCAGGGACCGCTTGGGCCGCGACCGGGAGATAATAAGCGGCGCGCCCGTTGGACTTCTGCACCATTTTGGTGGAAATATTAACTTAGGGGGGGTATAGGAGCGTCTGGAAACCGGGGGCTCCCTCCGCCAAGAAATACCAAACGGAACACCAAGAGAGAACGAGTACTGAAAATGGCCAAAAACTGGGCACCCGATACCTGGCGCGGAAAACCCGCCCTGCAAATGCCGCAATACCCGGACGCCGAGCGCCTGAGCGCGGTGGAAGATAACCTTCGCCGCATGCCGCCGCTGGTTTTCGCCGGCGAAGCGCGCAGCCTGAAACGCCAGCTGGCGCGCGTCGCCGATGGTCAGGCCTTCCTGCTGCAGGGCGGCGATTGCGCCGAGAGCTTCGCCGAATTCCACCCCGACAATATCCGCGACACCTTCCGCGTGCTGTTGCAGATGGCCGTGGTTCTGACCTTCGGCGCCACCCTGCCGGTGGTCAAGGTCGGCCGCATGGCCGGGCAGTTCGTCAAACCGCGCTCCGATGATTTTGAAACCCAAGGCGACGTCACGCTGCCGAGCTATCGCGGCGACATGGTCAACGGCATCGAGTTCACCGAAGAGGCGCGCATCCCCGACCCCGACCGCATGATGCAGGGCTATAACCAGTCCGCGTCGACGCTGAACCTGATCCGCGCCTTCGCGCAGGGCGGCTATGCCGACCTGCAGAAAGTGCACCAGTGGAATTTGGGCTTTGTTCAGGACAGCCCCTTGGGCGAACGCTACCGCGACCTCGCCAACCGGCTCGACGAAACGCTGGGCTTCATGGCGGCCTGTGGGATTACGGCGGAAACCACGCCGCAGATCCGCGAGACGGACTTTTTCACGGCGCACGAGTCCCTGCTGCTGCCTTACGAGCAGGCGATGACGCGCGTCGATTCGACGACCGGCGACTGGTACGACACGTCGGCGCACTTCCTGTGGATCGGTGACCGCACGCGCCAGCCCGATGGCGCGCACGTCGAATTCCTGCGCGGCATCGCCAACCCCATCGGCATCAAGGCCGGGCCGACGACGGACACCGACGACCTGCTCACCCTGATCGACACCCTCAACCCGGACAACGAAGCGGGGCGGTTGACGGTGATCACCCGCATGGGCGCGGACAGCGTGGAAAGCCTGCTGCCGCCCCTGGTGCGCACCATCGAGCGCGAGGGCAAAAAGGTGATCTGGGTCTGTGATCCGATGCACGCCAACACGGAAAAAAGCGCCAACGGGTACAAGACCCGGCCCGTCGACCGCATATTGGCCGAGGTGCAGGGCTTCTTCGCCGTGCATGCGGCGGAAGGCACCCACGCCGGCGGTGTGCATTTCGAGATGACCGGCCAGGACGTCACCGAATGCACCGGCGGCGCGCAGGCGATCACCGAAGCCAACCTGTCGGCGCGCTATCACACCCACTGCGACCCCCGGCTCAACGCCAAGCAGGCGCTGGAGTTGGCGTTCCTGTTAGCCGAGATCCTCAAAGACGGCCGCGACAGCAAGCCGAGCCTCGCCCAGGCCGGCGGTTAAGACCGGGGGCTGAGGGGGAACGGCGGGCATGACGAAAAATGACACGCCCGCCCCTGATAAAACCGTGGAATTACATGGAATTTCCGGCGGCGATACCCATGATTTGCATATTAGCCGTTGGTCCGATCATTACTTCCTGAGGACCAAACAGGCGGTGGAACGCTTCGGTGACAAGACCGTGACCTACGCGGTTTTCATGCGCCGCCCGGTGATTTTCGCGCCGCGCCTGATGATCGAATGGCTGGAACGCGTGGCGGAAGAGCGCAGCGTTAACTTCGATATTTCGTGTAATTACACGGAAGGCCAATGGGCCGGAGCCGGAGAACCGCTGATTGCCATCACCGGACCGCTGCTCCATCTGGTCGATCTTGAAACGCTCTACCTGCAGAAACTGGGCGCCGCCTGCGTCGCCGCCAACAATGCTTTTTCCATGTGTGTGGAACTGCCCGAGGTGGCGTTCCTAGCCATGGACGCGCGCCATTGCGCCGGCACGGAGATGGCCGAATTGATGGCCTATGCGGCTTCGGTGGGATCAGAGGCCGCCAAGCGCCAGGTCGGCGCCATCGGCTTCATCGGCAACGCGACCGGGGCCACGGCGCATTATTTCGGGCGCGAAGAGGCCATGGGCACCATGCCGCACGCGCTGATCGGCTATGCCGGATCAACCTTGAAGGCGGCGGAGATGTACGCCGATCTGTTCCCCGGCGAGCCGATGACGGTGCTGTGCGACTATTTCGGCCAGGAGGTCACCGACGCGCTGACCGTCTGCCGCCGCTTCCCGGAAATGGCGTCGAAGGGAGAAATCAGCTTCCGCATCGACACCCACGGCGGGCGTTTCGTCGAAGGCCTGGGGCCACAGGAATCCTACGCCGTGCTGGAACGCTTCGCGCCGGTAGCAGTGCGGCGCTACCGCTCGGACAAGGAATTGCGCATGCTGACTGGAACCGGCGTGTCGGCGGCGGCAATCTTTCATTTCCGCGAAAAGATGGACCGGGCCGGGTTCGAAGCGGTCAAGATCGTCGCATCCTCCGGTTTCGACGTCGACAAGTGCCGGGTCATGGCCGACGTCGCGGCCCCCATCGACGTCATCGGGACGGGGTCGTTCCTGCCCGGCAACTGGACCGAAACCTTCGCCACTGCCGACATCATCGCCTATGACGGCACGCCGTCGGTCAAGGCCGGGCGCGAATTTTTGCTGAAGACACCGGAAAGTGGGAAGACGGAGGGTTAGCGGTGGCGCGCCAGTTAGTCCTGCCTAACGTAGGGCTAAACGTCCTGCCGGACGTAGGGCTAAACGTCCTGCCGGACGTGGGGCTAAACGTCCTGCCGGACGTGGGGCTAAACGTCCTGCCGGACGTGTCCCAGGATGTCGAAAAGATCGGCGCAGGTCTCGGCACCGTATTTCTTGGTGATCGCCATCTTGCCGGAATCGGTGTCGAGTTGGGCGCGCAAATCGGTCATCACGGCGTCGAGGAACTTGAGAAAGCCCGCGTGGGTCAGCTCCCAGTTGACCACGTTGGCATGCGCCCCGGCTTCGACCGGCGTCAGGTGGCCGTTGACCAGGTTGATGAACCATTGGGCGCGCTTGTCGAATTCGTCGAAGTGGTTGGCGACGTCGACCTCGGCATGGAGCGCGATGCCCTTCGCCGTCGGGTCGCTGTAGACGTCGTCCCAGTTGAAAACGCCCGACCCGTCGCCGCGCACCCGCTCGACGACAGCGCGCAGCTTTTCCTGGTAGCTCTCAACCACGTCGGGGCCGAGCATCATGCCGAGCGCCACGAAAAAGCCGGGCAGCATGCGCCGGTTAAGGTCATCCTTGCCCAACGCCTCGCCTTCGCGGAACAGCTTCGAGAATTTCTTCACCATCAGGCGGTCGAAGGGGAAATTGCGCTGAGAGTCCCAGACCGAGCGCTCCCGCGCCTTGACGTAAACCTCAAAGGATTTCTCCAGTGCGCCGGACAGCGCCTGCGCCTGGCGGTCGAAATCGGCCTGCATGTCTTCCATGTCCTGCACCGTCAGGTGCCCGCCCTTGGCCTGGGCTTCGGCCTTCATACGCTCGACAAAGGACTGCACCATGGTCGTCGCCAGGACTTTGCTGGCGCCCTTGGGCGAGGTCATATCCACCGGAGGAGCCGGGGCGGGGGCCGGTTTGGCTTGCACCGGCGGTGGCGCGGGTTGGGGCGCGGGTTGCGGGGGCGGCGCTTGCGGCCCGGGTGGTGGGGGCGGCATGCCCGCCCCGGCGCTGGGGTCACGATTAGTCTTCATATATCCGCTGTCGACGGGCGCGAAAAACTCCGCTTTTCCGGACCCTCCGGATTTCGAATCTGTCGGTTCGTCTGCCATACCCCAAGACTATGGACTTCCGGCGCAGATTTCCAGTGGCATCCTCAACTTACCGCCCCGGACATTGACAGGTTTCGCACCCCCGCCCATGATCGCCCGGACTTTCTTCTTAACCTGTCTTTGCCTCTGCCCCAGCCATGACCGACACCCTTGCCATCGCCCTGGCCCAGATCAATCCCACCGTCGGCGACATCGACGGCAACCTGGACCGAATCCGCCGGGCCCGCACAGACGCCGCCGGGCAAAACGCCGACCTTGTCGTGACCGGCGAGCTTGTGGTGTCAGGCTATCCGCCAGAAGACCTGGTGCTCAAGCGCGCCTTTCTGGACGTCATCGAAGCGGGCGTAAAGGCGCTGGCGGAAGAGACCGCCGACGGCGGACCGGGACTGTTGATCGGCGCGCCCTGGCGGGACGGGGATGAACTTCATAACGCGGCCCTGTTGCTGGACGGCGGTGACATCGCAGCCCTTCGCTTCAAGCATGAACTCCCCAATTACGGCGTGTTCGATGAGAAGCGGTTCTTCACGGCAGGCCCCTTGCCTGGCCCCATAGCCTTTCGCGGCGTCCGCCTGGGCGTCATGGTGTGCGAGGACATGTGGTATCCCGACGTCGCCGAATGCCTGCAGGAATCGGGCGCGGAGATCCTCGTTGTGCTCAACGGCTCGCCTTTCGAAATCGACAAAACCGACGACCGGCTGAGCCTGGCCGTCGCCAGGGTCACGGAAACCGGCCTGCCCCTGGCCTACGTCAACCTTGTCGGCGGCCAGGATGAACTGGTGTTCGACGGCGCATCGTTCGTGTTGGACGCAGAACGGAAATACCGCGCCAGGGCCCCGTCCTGGTGCGAACACCTCGCGGTCACCCATTGGTCCCGCGCCGGAGAGACCTGGGCTTGCGCGGATGCGAATTTCGTCCCGGAACCCGAGCGCTGTGAATCCGTCTACCGGGCGATGGTGTTGGGGCTTCGCGATTATGTCGGCAAGAACGGCTTTCCCGGCGTGCTGATCGGACTGTCCGGCGGCATCGACAGCGCGCTCACCGCCGCCGTCGCCGTCGATGCACTGGGGCCGGACCGGGTGCATGTGGTGCTCATGCCATCGCCCTTTACCTCGAAAACCAGCATCGAAGACGCCGAAGCCACGGCCCGGCAACTGGGCTGCAGGCTGGACACCATCCCCATCGACCCGGCCATGAACGCCTTCGACGACATGCTGAAGGAAACCTTCGTCACCCACCCCAAGGACGAAACCGAAGAAAACATCCAGGCCCGCGCAAGGGGCATGGTTTTGATGGCGCTGTCCAACAAGTTCGGCCACATGGTGGTGTCGACCGGCAACAAGTCGGAAATGTCGGTCGGATACGCAACATTGTACGGCGACATGTGCGGCGGCTATTCGGTGTTGAAGGACGTCTATAAGACCACGGTGTTCGGCTTGTCGCACTGGCGCAACGACCACAAACCGGACGATGCCCTGGGACCGGACGCCGGCGGGGATGGATCGGTGATTCCTGAAAACATCATCACCAAGCCGCCGACCGCCGAATTGAAACACGACCAGACCGACCAGGACTCGCTGCCGCCCTATGAAGAACTGGACGCCATCCTGAAGTGCCTGATCGAGGAAGAGCTGTCCTTGGATGATATCGCCGCGCGGGGCCATGACCCGGCAACGGCGGAAGAGGTCTGGCACATGCTGGACCGCGCCGAATACAAACGCCGCCAGGCGCCGCCGGGGGTCAAGATTACGCGCCGCGCCTTCGGCCGCGACCGCCGTTATCCCTTGACCAACCGCTTCACCGGCAAGGTATAAGGGCCATCTGATGACACGTATTGCAGCGAAATTCGCGATTATCCCCACCGTCCTGTTGACCGCCGTCCTGCTTGTGGCGGGGCCGGCGCGGGCAGATGTAGGCAAAATCCCGTCCGTGACCGTCACCGGAAGCGGTGCGGCAACGGCCACACCCGATACCGCCGATGTTCGTGTCGGCGCCACCGTCTTCGCCGATACGGCGACAAAAGCCCTGGCCGACGCCGGGACGCGTGCCGAAGGGCTGCTGAAAGCCGCCCGCAGCCAGGGCATTGCCGACAGGGACATTCAGACATCCGGCGTTTCACTGAGGCCTCGAATGACCCCCGGGAATCGGAATCGCCAAAATCAACCCGGGCAAAAACCGGGCATTGCGGGATATGTGGCGCGATTGGATTACACGCTCATCATCCGCGATCTTGAAAAACTTGGGACCATTCTGGACCGCCTTGTCGCCGCCGGCGGCAACGAAATGGGCGCCATCCGCATGTTCGTTTCCGAAACCGGAGCCTTGACCGACGCGGCCCGGCAGAACGCCATGAAGGACGCCGAACACGCAGCCGCCATTCTCGCCGGGGAAGCCGGACTGCGGCTTGGCCCGGTCCTTCGCATCGAAGAGTCCACGGCCTCTCCGGGACCGGTGCGAATGATGTCCGCGCGAGCCGAAGGGGTTCCGATGCCGACGGGGGAAATTTCCTACCGGATGCGGGTCCAGGTTACGTATGCCCTAGAAACAAAGAAGAAACCGAAAACTGGCCGATGACGCTTAAAATCCACGACACGCTCCGCCGCAAGAAGGTGGACTTCGAGCCCCGCGACGAGGCCAACGTGCGCCTGTATGTCTGTGGGCCGACGGTTTATGATTTGGCCCATATCGGCAACGCGCGCCCGGTCGTCGTGTTCGATGTTTTGAGCCGGTTGTTGAGGCGGCTCTATCCGAAAGTCACCTACGTTCGCAACATCACCGACGTCGACGACAAGATCAACGCGGCGGCGAAGGAGAGCGGCGAAACCATTCAGGTCATCACCGAACGCACGACGAAAATTTTCCATCAGGATATGGCGGCGCTGGGCGCGCTCGACCCCGACCATGAGCCCCGTGCCACCGAGCATATCGAGGGCATGATTGCGCTGATCGAAAAACTGCTGAAAAGCGGCAACGCTTATGAAGCCGAAGGCCACGTCCTGTTCGATGTGCCGTCCATGCCCGACTACGGGCGGCTGTCGAAGCTGAACCGCGATGAACTGGTCGCCGGCGCGCGCGTCGAGGTCGCCCCCTACAAACGCGACCCCGCCGATTTTATTCTGTGGAAGCCGTCCACCGATGACCTGCCGGGATGGGACAGTCCCTGGGGGCGGGGGCGGCCCGGCTGGCACCTGGAATGTTCGGTGATGAGCGAGAAATTCCTCGGCCCCGAATTCGACATCCACGGCGGCGGCCAGGACCTGATTTTCCCGCACCATGAAAACGAGATCGCACAGTCCACCTGCACCGGCGATGCGGGCTTCGCAAAATACTGGATGCACAACGGCTACCTGATGGCCGAGGGTGAGAAAATGTCCAAATCGCTCGGCAACTTCTACACCGTGCATGACCTGCTCGACGAGTTTCCCGGCGAGGCGATCCGGCTGGCGCTGTTGAAAACCCACTACCGCCAGCCGCTGGATTTTACTAAAAGCGGCCTCGCGTCTGCCAAGGCCGAACTTGATCGGTTCTACACGGCAATTCGAATCTCCCGGCAGTTTACAACAACCCGTGTCGTTGATGTGCCTGAGGAAATCGTTATTGAATTATGCGACGACCTAGACACCCCAATGGCCCTCCGGCGTCTTCACGATATAACGAGCGATCTGAATAACTCCACCGCGCCAGATACAGAAAAAGATCTAGATAGAATTTCTATGTTAGCCGGTAACCTGTTGGCGGGTTGCTCCTTGCTCGGCCTCCTGCAACAAGACCCGAAAGACTGGTTCAAATGGCAGCCGGCGAGCGCGGCGGAGGGCGGCCTTGACGACGACGCCATCGACGCCCTGATCACGGAGCGCAACACCGCCCGCGCCGACAAGGACTTCGCACGCTCCGACGAAATCCGCGATCAACTGGCGGCCGACGGCGTTTTATTGGAAGACGGCCCGGACGGCACCACCTGGAAGCGGGGGTAGGGTTCCGGGGTATTTATCGTGGACGCAAATTCGTCGTCGCGGATGATTCCATCCGCTCGGGATTTGCTCTATCCGAACGCCCGGTAGCGCAGGTTGATTTCGGCTTCTTCCATGTCGGCTTCCAGCACTTTCATGGCCTCGAACTGGGCGTTGGTGTGCTTGGCCCCCGACCACTGGGCGTCGATTTCGGCCAGGGGGTCATCCGAGGTGGCGAAATGCTTCGAAAAGCGTGCGAACATCTCCAACAGCACTTCATAGGTCTTGATCTCCAGATCCAAAAAGCGGGGATTGTCCGGCATCGCGAACCATTCGACGCCGACGATGGGGCCGCAATCGACCTTTTCCTCCATCACGTGCGCCGTCGCTCCGAAATGTTCGGCGCCTTCATAAATGGCGAAACTGGCGGCGTGGCTGCCGGGATAGGTCGGCGGGCCGGGATGAAAGTTGTAGGCGTTAAGCGTCAGGCCATCGAGAACCGCCTTGGGCACGATCACCGACGTGGAAAAGGCGATCAGCCGCCGTTCGCCGCCACCGGGAGGCGGCCGGAGACAGGCTGCCATCAGGTCCTCAGCCGTCTGGACGTGGACGACGGACAGCCCCGGATTGGCACTCGTCAGCATGGCGCGAAAGTGAGGGCCTTCCACGTCGCCGGTCAACAGGACAACTTCTTCTGGCATGTCCGAACGCTATCACGGACCACACGAAAGCGATAGCCGCGAAGGTTGGACTTGCGAACGGATGCAGCCCCGCCTAAAAATCGCCGGTCCGTAAGGAGTTTAAGGCAACTTTGCCCTGTAAACTCGCCTTATGAAGGCAAATATTCTAGTATGGTCTTTGTGATTTCCCCGCATCCCGAGATACAAAGCCGCTAACGGCTCTGCTTGCGGAAAAGGAAGAGAGACAGGGCGGAATGGAAGACAACCCGAACCCGGACGCGCGAGAAAATGTAACGGTCGAGCAGCTCGAGGAAGCCCTCGAGCAGTTGGAAACGCTCAGCAACGCCAATCAGGCACTGCTGAAAACTCTCAGTCACGATCTGCGCACGCCATTGAATACCATCATCGGTTTCGCCGACATGATGGAACAAGAGGTTTTGGGCCCCATCAACGAGCCGCAATACCGGGAATACGCGACAGATATTCACGAAGCCGGGCGCGCCATGCTGAATATCGTCAACGATCTTCTCGACCTGGGACGGTTCGAGAACTTCAAGAAACGCGAAAAGGATTTCCGCCACCTGATCGAACTGGCGCCGGATATGATCTGTGTCTGCCGCGGCGATGAGATCACCATGATCAACCCTGCCGGCGCCGATATGCTGGGCGTATGGCCCGCGGAGACACTGGTCGGGCGGAAGTTTTTCAAATTCGTGCACCCGGATTTCCACGGCATTTTCGAGGGCCGCATCGAAAACCTTGTGGCCAAGAAAATGCGGGTGCCGATGATCCTCCAGCGGGCCGACGAGCGCGTTGTGGAAGTAGAGATCGCGGCCCTGCCTTACGAGGACGAAAACGCCGACGACACCCGGCCGGCTGTGATGCTAATGGCCCGCGACGTCAGCGAACGCAACCGGGCGCTGAAAACGGCGGCGGCCAGAGAAAACCATATCCGCAAGATCATGGACACCGTTGTCGACGGCATTATCACCTTTGACCGGCGCGGCATTGTCGAGACGGCCAATCCGGCGGCGGAGAAAATTTTCGGGTATGAGCCCGGCGAACTGGTCAGCCGTAATGTCCGCATCCTCATGGACATGCCACTGGAGGTGGACAAGTCCGGGATTATTCAGATCGATGAAGACGCGGCCCGGGGCCGCACCCGGTTTCTCGGCGGCGATTACCAGGTTGAAGGCCGCCGCCAAAACGGCGCCAAATTCCCGGTTGAAGTTGCCCTCGGCGTACTGAAAGAAGGCACGCGTGAGATATTAATCGGCGCGTTGAGGGACATCACCGAGCGCAAAGAGCAGGAAGAACGGCTTCTCTACCTCGCCACCCGCGACCCCCTGACCCGCATGCCCAACCGGCGTCTGTTTACGGAACGCCTGGAAACCGCCATCCGCCAGGCGGACGAAAACGGCAGCAAATTCGCCATTCTTTTCATCGACCTGGATCATTTCAAAAACATCAACGATGCCCTGGGCCACATGATCGGCGACCTGGTGCTGCAATCGGTCGGGGAACGGCTGCAAGGTTTTCTTGAAGAAGGCGATACCGTTGCCCACCTAAGCGGCGACGAATTCCCTATTTTGCTGAACGGCATCAAGGATCAGAATCAAGCGGAAGCCAAGGCCCGGGATATTCTCCGGGAGATCGCTAAGCCTTTTGTCATCGAAGGCAAGGAAATCTACACCACCGGATCGGTAGGGATCGTGCTGTATCCCGACAGCGCGTCCACCATCGGCGACCTGATGCGCAATGTCGATACCGCCGCTTACAACGCCAAGGATCAGGGCCGCGACACCTATCAGTTCTATACGGAGCGTCTGAGCGCCGAAGTCCAAAGGCGGCTGGAAATCGAAACCGGGCTGCGCCGCGCCCTGGAGGCCGAACAGTTGAAGCTGGTTTACCAGCCGAAGATCGACCTTAGCACCCGCGCCATTACCGGCGCCGAAGCCCTGTTGCGCTGGGAATCGCCCGAGCTGGGGCATGTGTCTCCCGATGAATTCATCCCCGTCGCCGAGGGCACCGGCCTGATCGTTCCCATCGGTGACTGGGTTCTGCGCACCGCCAGTAAACAGGCCACCGCCTGGAGGAAGCTGATCGCAGACCCGGTGCATGTCGGCGTCAACCTGTCATCGGTGCAGTTCCTGCAGGGCGACCTGTTCAATAAGGTGGAAAACGCACTGGCCGAATCGGGCCTGCCGGCGGGACTTTTGGACCTGGAACTGACGGAAAGCATCCTTGTCGCCAACCCGGAAGAAACCATCGAAACCCTGAAACGCCTGAAGGACATGGGCGCGGGCATTTCCATTGATGATTTCGGGACGGGGTATTCATCGCTCAGCTACCTGACCCGGTTCCCGCTGGACAATCTGAAAATCGACCGCGCCTTCGTCACCAACCTGCCCGATGACGACGACGCCGTCGCCATCGTCCGGGCCATTATCTCCATGGCCAAGAGCCTGAACCTGAACATCATCGCCGAAGGTGTGGAAACCGAAAACCAGGTCAGCTTCCTGCATGCGCTGGGCTGCCATGTGGGGCAGGGCTATCTGTTTTCCAAACCGGTTGCCCCGGAAGACTTCGTCAAGCTTTTGACCCGCGACCGGGGTCTGTTCCTGGCCGCCGAGAGGGCTTAATCGCCCCCGCTCCTATTCACCAAGCAGAATATCGATTTCCGACTGGTCCATGGTCTTGGCGCTGCCGTGCATGATAGCGGACGCCATGTCCATCAGACGCTGGATGAGACGGGACAGGGTTTCCACGTTCGCCCTGAGCACATCCGTATCCCCGGCGGCGATATTCTTTTCCAGCCGCTGCACCGTGGACGCGATCATGGCGTTGATCTGCTCTACGGTTTGTTCGAAGGGTTCCCGGTAAATGGACGGAACGTAATCATAAGCTTCGATCGCCAGATCCTTTTCGGCGATGGTGCTGTCGCGGAAATGGTCGGAATAGGACTTCGGCTGCCATTCCTTGACCTCGTCCAGCATATCCGGCATGTCCGGGATCATTTCCAGCAGCATGACGATTTCATTGAAATGGTTCAGGTAATCGGTCGCCAGCAGGGTCGTTTCGTCGATGTTGGAGCCTTTGACCTTTTCCCGCATGGCCAAATACCCGGCGTCCCCGCCATCATTCCCGGGGCTGGTTTCGCCGGAACTCATCGTTTCATCCACTGGCTGGTTCATCTCATCGGTCCAAAACAAACGGAAACGCTGAAACGCTGCTGTTTCACCCGTTCTATGCCAAAACCTGGAAAGAACACGGCCGAGCTGCATACAGTTGTATTATAACAATACAACAATAAGGGTTTAATCCTTTTCCGCCAAGACCTAGGCAAGGCTTAGACACGGAAAAGTTTAGGCGCTCTTATTCAAAAAGCATCGTATCTTCTTGAGAAAAGGCCGGAAATTCTGCATTCTCCCGCGTTCCCCGAACCCTTTTGGGAAACCGGACAAGGAAACCATGAGCGACAGGCACGTTTATTTGTACGATTCCACCCTGCGCGACGGCGCGCAGACCCAAGGTGTCGACTTCAATCCCGCCGACAAGGAATTGATCGCGCACGAGCTGGACGCCATCGGAATCGACTACATCGAAGGCGGCTGGCCGGGCGCCAATGCCACCGACGATGCTTTCTTTGCCAATCCGCCGGCGTTGAAACGCGCCCGTCTGACCGCGTTCGGGATGACCCGGCGCGCCGGGCGTAGCGCCGATAACGACCCGACCCTGACCGCGATCCTGTCGACACCGGCGAAAACCGTCTGCATCTTCGGCAAAACCTGGGACTTTCAGGTCGAAACGGCGCTCGGCGTCGATCTCGATGAAAACATTCGAATGATCGCCGACAGCATCGAACACGCGGTTAAGAAAACCGACGAGGTGATGTTCGATGCCGAACATTTCTTCGACGGCTACAAGGCCGACCCGGAATTCGCGCTGAATTGCCTGAAGGCGGCGTACGGGGCGGGCGCCCGGTGGGTGGTGCTGTGCGACACCAACGGCGGCACCCTGCCCCACGAGATCGGGGAAATCGTCGCCGAAGTCGCCAAGCATATCCCCGGCGACCACCTCGGCATCCACGCCCACGACGACACCGGCAACGCCGTCGCCAACAGCCTGACCGCCGTGCGCGCCGGGGTCCGCCAGGTACAAGGGTCGCTCAACGGTTTGGGTGAGCGCTGTGGCAACGCCAACCTGATTTCCATCATCCCCACACTGGCCTTGAAAATGGGTTATCAGACCAGCGTCACCGAACAGGACATGACCCGGTTGACGCACCTGTCCAGAATGCTCGACGAACGGCTCAACCGGGCGCCCAACCGGGGCGCGCCGTATGTCGGGGAATCCGCTTTCGCCCACAAGGGCGGCGTGCATGCCTCGGCGGTGGAGAAAAATCCGTCCACGTACGAACACATCGACCCTAGAACCGTCGGCAACTATCGTCACATTGTTGTTTCGGACCAGTCGGGAAGATCCAACATCGTGGCGCGCTTCCGCGAGGCCGGCATCGATGTCGACCCCAAGGATGAAAAAATTTCCAAGCTGGTGGACGAGGTCAAGGACCTGGAATTCAAGGGCTATGCCTTCGATGGCGCGGAGGCCAGTTTCGAGCTTCTGGCCCGGCGCGCGCTCGGCACCGTACCCGATTATTTCCACTGCACCAGCTTCAAGGTGCTCGACGAGCGGCGCTGGAACACACGCGGCGAATTGGTGACGTCTTCCGAAGCGACGGTGAAGCTTGAAATCTCCGGCGAATCTTACATGACGGTGGCCGAAGGTAACGGCCCCGTGAACGCGCTCGACGCGGCGTTGCGTAAAGTGCTGACCACCATCTATCCGCAACTGGAAGACCTGCATCTGGTCGACTACAAGGTCCGCATCCTGACGCCTGGCGACGGCACCGGCGCGGTAACGCGGGTGATGATCGAATCGGCGGACAAGGACGGCGAACACTGGTCCACCGTCGGCGTCAGCGCCAACATCATCGACGCCAGCTATAATGCGCTCAGGGATTCCATCATCTACAAGCTTTACCGGGATGGCGCCGAAGACAACCATTCCCCGGACTGACGGCTGTTCAGAAAGGCGTCCCCCAGGAAACCTCATGGCCGGAACCGATTCCACGCAAACTCAAAAAGCCTTTAAGGCCGCGCCGGTGGTGATTCTGGTCGAGCCGCAACTGGGCAAGAATATCGGCATGTCGGCGAGGGCCATGCTTAACTGCGGGCTGACGGAACTCAGGCTGGTCAAGCCGCGCGACGGCTGGCCCAGCGAAGACGCACTGGCGGCGGCGGTCGGCGCGGTTGAGGTCATCGAATCCGCCCGCGTATTCGAGAGCACGCAGGACGCCGTCGCCGATCTGAACCTGGTGTTTGCCGCCACCGCACGCCGCCGCGACATGACCAACCGGGTCGTTACGCCACGCCAGGCAGCGGTTGAAATGCAGGATTTCCTGGGTGACGACGAAGACGGCGGCAACAGGGCCGGCATCCTGTTCGGGCGCGAGGCCAAGGGCCTGAAGAACGACGACGTGACGCAAGCCGACGCCATCGTCATGGTGCCGGTCAATCCGGCTTTCAGCTCCCTCAACCTGGCCCAGGCCGTGTTCGCCATCGGCCACGAATGGTATCTGGCGGCAATCGAGGAAAGCGGAGAGCCGCAGGCAAATTCCGCCCTGGCCATACCCAAGGATACCCGCCCCGCCGACAAGGCGGAACTGAACGGTATGCTGCAGCACCTAGAAGACGAACTGGACGCGGTCGGCTACTTCCACGTCACCGAAAAACGCCCCGCCATGCTCCGCAACCTGCGCAACATGTTCCAACGCGCCAGCCTGACCGAACAGGAAGTCCGCACGCTGCGCGGCGTCATCGTCGGCCTGACACGCAAGCGGGGGCAGTGATAAATTCCATTTTTTCTGTTTATTTTCAAGCAACTGCAGCCCCTTGACGGCAGCCTTCTCCCGGCTAAATAAGGTTTGGGAGAGATGGCGGCGAGGATTTGTCCGTTTCCCCAAGGGCGGTGTGCGCCGGTGCCGGATGGTGTCGCGCACCGGCTTGTGCCGCGCTTCCTTTGAGCCAGAGATTTGCGAGAGGAGGTGACGATTATGATGCTCAGGGATCTGATTCCATTCACCAACCCCCGTTCGTTGGCCGAACGCCGGCGGCAGGATCCTTTCCACGCCATGCAGCGGGAGATGAACCGCATGATGGAGAACATGTGGGGAGATTTTGAATGGCCGGCACTCAAGGCCGGCGAAGGCGGCATGGATATGTTCACCCCGAAAATGGACGTCAGCGAAACCGCCAAGAAGATCACGGTGACGGCTGAACTCCCCGGCATGGAGGAAAAGGACGTCGAAGTGACCTTCGCCGACGGCCTGCTGACCATCCAGGGCGAACATAAGGAAGAAACCGAAGAAAAGGACGAAGACAAGCGCTATTACATGCGCGAATGCTCCTATGGCTCTTTCCGCCGTGTGCTGCCCGTTGGCGAACAGGTCAAGGAGGACGAGTTAAAAGCCACGTTCAAGAACGGCAAGCTGACGGTTGTTCTGCCGAAGACCAAGGAAGCCAAGGAAAAGACGAAGAAGATTCCGATCACCCATTGACGGGTGTGAAGAAGTGGCCGAAGTGGGGTTCTAGAGCCGCGTCGACAGCCAGATGGCGAGGCGCGAACCGGCCTTGACTGCCCCGGTCAGGAGTTCGTAGGCCGGGGCTTCTTCGGCGCCGTGGCCCAGCCCGGTTTCCTTGTGTTCAACCTCTTCTAAGCGGAAGGTTTCCAGCGTCTCGCGAAGTTCGCCTTCGCCGCCTTCGGCGTCCAGCTTGGCGATCTGTCCGGCGTAGTGTTCGTCGATGACTTCCTCGACGGCGACGGTGCACGCCATCGCCGCCTTTTCCCCCAGCAACGCCGTGCCCGCGCCCAGCGCAAAGCCTGCGGCATGCCACAACGGCAACAGCGCCGTCGGACGGACCCGGCGTTCGGGCACAAGTTTGTTGAAGGCGTCCAGGTGATGGCGTTCCTGCTCCGCCATCTGCTCAATCACCGGCGCGTTGGCGGATTTCCCCAACACGCTCAACTGCCCTTCGTAAATGCGCACGGCGCCGTATTCCCCGGCATGATCGACGCGGATCATACGTTCGATCATCTGCGTCCTGTCCGGATCGCCGGGCAGGCGGGTTTTGCGGTTAGGAGTCTTTTTGGCCTTACTCACCTTAGCCTTACGCACGGGCACCTCCGGATGAATTTAGGCCCTAGGGCCGGATTCGGGCCGCGCCCCAGAACGAACCAACCGCCAGGGCCAGCGACGCCGGAACATTGTAGGTCGCCATGGAAAGTCCGAACAAGGTCCAATCCACTTCGTCGCAAGCCTTGACCGGCTTTATGTTCCTCAGCATCCGTTGCAGTTCCTCGACCGTGGCCGGGCCATTGTCCACCCCGCCGCCGCCGCATCCCGCGGCTGACGCCCACCAGTGCTGTTCGACCCCGACATGATAAAAAGCGATGCCGGCGCCGATCAGGAACGCCAGCCCCGCCGCCATCACCGCCCAGGACCGCCACAGGTTTTCCGTATCCCCCCTTGGCAGCACCAGCGCCGCCAGTCCCAGCACGCCCGCCACAGCATAGGGAATGCGCTGGTACAGGCACAGGATGCAGGGCTCCACATCGAAGGCATATTGCGCGGTATAGGCGTTGGCGAGCGCGGCTGCGGACACGGCGAAAATAGCGAACGGCACCAGACGCGACAGGTCCAAACGCTCAAAGTCCGGCATTGCACTGATTCCCTAGATCAAAAACTTGATGGCGGCGAATCCGCCGATCAGCAGAATACAGAACAGGGTAAACAGCAAGCCGAGATATTTCTCGATGAAAACCCGGATCGGCTCGCCAAACTTCCACAGCAACCCGGCGACAAGATAAAACCGCAACCCCCGGGCGGCGACGGAGGCCACCGTAAAGACGAACAGGTCCAACGCCGTCACGCCGGACAGGATGGTAATCACCTTGTAGGGGAACGGCGTCACCCCGGCGAAAAACACCGCCCACGCGCCCCAATCGTTGTACTTGGCCTGAAACTCGGCGAATTTCGGCGCGTAGCCGTAGAATTCCAGCATCGGGCGGCCGACCTCCTCGAACAGGAACAGGCCGATGGCGTAGCCCAGCATGCCGCCCAGCACGGAGGCCACGGTGCAGACGAAGGCGATGCGGAAGGCTTTTGTCCGGTCCGCCAGGACCATCGGGATCAGCAGCACGTCGGGCGGAATCGGGAAGACGGAGCTTTCGATGAAGGACACCGCCGCCAGCGAAGGCGTTGCATGGCGGTGTCCGGCCAGGTTCATGGTCCAGGTATACAGGCGTCTCAGCAACGGGATGGCTCCCTCTTTGGCGGCATCAGGTTGGGCGCTGTTTAGCAGGCGGATTACCGCAGGGCAATCGTCATCACCTTGGTGTGTTGACGCGCATTTGCCCCCGGCTATGATGTCGCCCATACCAACCCACGGAGCCCCTGTGGCGGAACTGGTAGACGCGCCGGATTCAAAATCCGGTTCCCGCAAGGGAGTGCGAGTTCGATTCTCGCTGGGGGCACCATTTTTCCCAAATATCAGAAAGCTAACGGCGGCCTATCTCCAGGCCCGGCCCAGCGCGTCGCGCAGGTCCCGGTAACGCTCGGCGCGGCTTTTCAGCAACACCATCACACCGCCCCGGATCCTGTGATCGGCGGGCGCCGACCGTTGCGGCTTTTGATAGTACGGCATACCGAACTGATGGACGGGGGGAGAAGCGCCCAAGGGTGACTGCCGGCCACGTCGTGCGGCCAGACCGCAGGCGCCGAACACCAGGACGAAAAAGAAACCGGGGACAACGGCCAGCATGCCATCGGCGGACACGCCCAGGGTATGCGCGAAAACAAGGAGCAGGAGAAAAAACGGCACCATCTGGAACACGAGGGCGAGGGCGAGAACTCCCACTCCCAAGCCGCCTTTGATTTTACTTATGATCAATCTGGATTGCATCCGGATGCATGACCCCGGCCGGTGTGTTGCAGCAAGGCCCCAGAATAACCGAGAAGCCCGCCTTGCGGCAAGTCAGCCGCCCTGCACGACCCTTCGCACCCGCGTGACGCCCCGGCCCTTACGCTCGGTGATGCGGTCCACCACCACGTCCAGCGAATGGGTCGCCACCATCATGTCATGGCTGGATGCATGCAGCAGCGCGCCGGAGCCCAGGTAAAACCCGACATGGCCGGGGAAGAAGATGATGTCGCCGGGCAGCAAAACCGAAAGATCGCCAGGAACCCCCAGGTCTTCGCCGATCGAGTCCGCCTGTTGGTCGGAATCGCGAGGCGCCGCGATCCCGGCCGCGGCCAGCGGCACCTGGATCAGACCCGAACAGTCGATACCCTGTCCGCCACGCCCGCCCCACAAATAGGGTGTGCGGTTGAACATGGACGCGGTGGCGATGTAATCGGGCCGGGTGTCGCCCAAGGCCGCCAGATGCTTTTCGAACATCCAGCCGCCGCTGGCGAGTCTGGCGTATTCGCCGTCGACGGAATCCACGGCGACGCCGGCCATCATCGAAAGCGACATCAGCGGCGGGAATTCGCCCTTGTTGTCGGGGAACACCAGCGAGCGTACGGCACTGACCCAATGGGTCGGTTCGGGCAGGGTGGCGAACAGGTCAGCGGATTTCACATAGCCGACATAGCCGTCAGAACCGCATTGCCCCCAGGACCAGCCGTCCTTGTCCTCGAACACGGTGAATGCCTCGCCGAACAGCAGTTCGGTGTCCTGCAGGATATCGGCGGCGCCGAAACCGGATACGGAGTCCCCTGAAACCGGCTTGCTCATGACGGGCGTCCACGGCGCGCCGGTGCGCCTTTCCTGGCCGGGAACGAACGCCTTGGCCTCGACGCGGCCTTCCAGAAAGTCGGCGGCGAGGTCGTCGCGATAGGGATGGATGCGTGGGTCCAAAGGTGTTTCGTCGTCGGTTTGGCTCATCGCCCGGCCCTCTATTTACGCCCTCAAGGCACCGAAGAATTCGTTGCAAGGTTGAGCATAGGGCGGGAATCCTTTAAAAACCCTTCCCAACACCCGAAGGCGGCCCAAAGCCCGTCCTACTTTTAGCACCCTGAAGGGAATTCCCCTTGGATAAACTTGTTTTCTCGGTCCACGAATTCATGGCCATCATGGGCCACCTGGACGAAAATCTGGGCGGCAGACCTGCCTCCGAAACCTCCGTTTACACTGAGTGGTTCGAACAGTGGAAGGCGCTGGACGCCCGCCTGGAACAACTGCCGATGATGGAACGCGCCGACATGCTGTTTGACGGCAAGCTGACCATCAACGCCATTACCGAGCCGCACCTGAAGGAAGTCATCGGCGTCGTCGAAGCGCAGATCGCCATGCATGAGCAACTGATTGCGGACGACGACGAGGACGCCGACCCGGAAGATCTGGAAACCTGGCAGAACCGCCGGAAGGAATTGAAGGAACTTCTGGGGTCCGAAAACTGGCGCGACGAAGCCGGTTGATCCGGCGGAAAATGGCGCCCGCCAATTTCGAACGAAGAAAACGAAGAAGCCGCCGCAACGTCCTCGCCGTTATCATCCTCCTCGGTGTATCATGTTTGCTCTATGCCGGAGGAACGCAAACGGCGATAGCGGTGGAAGCACGGACCATGTCTTCAAACATCGAGACTCCGGGCAGGTTGATGGACGCGCTCACGGGCCATGTCCGAGAACTCAGCACCAAAATCGGTGAGCGTTCGGTTCTGCGCGGCAGCGGGCTCGACCGGGCCAAGGCCTATGTCCGTGGTGCATTCGAGGCAGCGGGGCTCATCGTCACCGAGCAGACCTACGAGTACGGCGGGCGCCGGGTCTCCAACGTGATTGCCGATTCACCGGGCGCGATGGCGAACGCCATGCCCTATATCATTGGCGCGCATTATGATTCGGTCATCGGCACGCCGGGTGCCGACGACAATGCCAGCGCCGTCGCCGTAATGCTGGAACTGGCGCGGCGCAGCAAAACCAAGTCGCCTGGGGTTCCGCTCCGCTTTGTCGCCTTTACCCTGGAGGAACCCCCCACGCATGCCACTCGGCACCAGGGAAGCCGCGTTTTCGTTAAGCGGCTGATGGAGACGGGCGAACAGGTTGCAGGCGCCATCATCCTCGAGATGGTGGGGCTGACGACCCCGAAACAGAACTATCCGGTATTCCTGCAATGGGCCGGTTATCCGGAAGCCGGAAATTTCATCGCGGTCGTCGGCAACCGTGCATCGAAGTCCTTTGGCGAGCAGGTCCTTCGCGGCATGCGCAAGAACCCCGACTTGCCGGTGGAATCCCTTTTCGTCTGGTTTAACGGCTGGATTCTCGCCGACACCCGGTTGAGCGATCACGCCCCGTTCTGGGACAAAGGGGTTCCGGCCCTGATGATCACCGATACGGCGTATTTCCGGAACCGCAACTACCACGGACCCGGCGATACGGCGGACACGCTCGATTACGCCTTCATGGCCGAGTTGGTGCGAAGTCTGGAGCACGCTTTTGACACGTTGCCCCAACACCCCCGTTGAGGATTGCGGGCGCATGGAGCATTCGAGCCCCAGGGATTTTTCTATTTATTCCATTGTTGTTCTTCACAATAAATTTATCCCGCCGGCAATTGCCAGGCGGGACGGGACGAGGGTAAGGTCGGCGTATCATGAGAGCCCTTTTTAGACGTTTCTCGCATGCAGTCCTCCTCGGCCTGTTGTTGCTGGCGCCCACCGGAAATGCCCATGCCGCCGATGATATCGCCGGCACGCTGACGCGCCTCAAGGGGGCCGCCATCGCCATGCAGGACGCAATTCCCCGTCCACTGAAGGTCGGCGACGCGATCCGGCGCGGCGACGTCATTTCCACCGGCCCCGGCGCGCGCCTGGAAATGAGGATGCAGGATGACGCAGTGATGACGCTGGGCGAAAAAACCATCTTTATCGTGATCGACTACATCACCGGCGGCCAGGAGCCCAACGCTGCCATGCGCCTGATGCAGGGCGCGTTCAGCGCCGTCAGCGGCAAAATGATGAAAACGGCGGGGGCGAAATTCACAGTCGCCAGCGAGGCCGCGACCATTGGCATCCGGGGCACCACCTTCTGGGGCGGCATTCTGGACGGCGTCTTCCAGGTCGCGATGCTCGACGGCAAGGCGGTGATTGTCGAAAACAGAGCCGGGCGCGTCGTCATCGACCGGGTCAACGACGGAACGAAAATTGCGGATGCCGACACCGCGCCGACGAAACCGAAAAAATGGGGAGGCGTTATGCTCAACCGCGCCATCGCAACGGTGGCGTTCTAAACGAAATTCCTAAAAGCCCCGGAACGCCGCCTCGATGGCGTCGGCATCGATACCATACGCCCGGTAGAGATCGCTCACGTCGCCGCACTGCCCGAAGGCATCGACGCCCAAGGCCCTGACCCGGTGCCCGGTGACCGAGCCGATCCACGACAGCGCCGCCGGATGGCCGTCCTGTACCGTTACCAGCCGGGCGTCGGGGCTCACGTCCGAAAGCAGCCGCGCGATATGGGATTTATCCCCGCGTACGCGCCAGTCCCGGTAGAGGCGGTCCGCCGAGGTTACCGCCAGCAGGCCCAGACCATCGTCTGCAAGACGCGCATGGGCCGCATGGGCTTCACCCGCCACCGCGCCGGTGTAGAGGACCGCCCCTTTGGCTGCCTTGCCCGGCTTCACCCGCCAATAGGCCCCGGCCAGCATGCCCTTGCGCACTTCGCCGGCCCTCGTCCCTTCCCGCTGCGCCCGGCGCCGGGTCCCAACCCCCCGGCACACCGCCCCCCCCCCCCCCCCCCCCCC
>JACKQG010001303.1_pt1 | contig 34908 bp, 18 predicted proteins | sample 8237621 | NCBI WGS metagenome assembly JACKQG01 (sample SAMN15677084, study PRJNA649215) | marine metagenome | biome: marine; feature: Black Sea; material: saline water; isolation source: suspended particulate matter (SPM) from the Black Sea western gyre | collected 2013-06-09/2013-06-10 | depth...
TGCGGCCATTCACATCCACCTGCGTGGCGGTTACAAAAATCATCAGATTGCGCTTTATGCTGCGCTCTCCCTCGGAGCGGAAGAGGCGTCCGAGATAGGGAATGCTTCCGAGCAGGGGAACCTTATCACGGAAGGTTTCCAACTTATCGTAGATCAGTCCGCCCATGCCGATGGTGCTGCCGTCGGCCACGGTCACGCGAGTGTCCAGTTTGCGAATTCGGAAATAAGGAAGTGAGCCTCTAAGGGGAGTAGCAGTAAGAGTAGTCGGAGCAGTAAACGAATATAAGTCGTGTCCGATCAGATCAAGAATCTCAGCGTTGATCTCCAGATCAATGAGTCCATCGTGGCGAACCTCAGGCATCACCGTCATCTGAACCCCGGTTAACGTTTCCTCCCAGCCGTCATGCTGTATATACGGACTGGTTTCATTATTCTCGGTCGTAAGTTCTTTTGGAAGAAACTGAGATTGACCAACCTGAATCACGGCTTCCTCATGGCTGTGAGTCACCACCCGCGGGGCGGAGAGGACATCGCTGTCATCCGACTGCTCCAGCGCATTAATCGCCAGATCAAATCCAATCGATCCTGAAGTTCCAATAATGTTCAGCGTGCCTGCTGCCGGGGCGCCGGTTAAAGCTGACGACGCACTGCGCAGCCCAGCGGAGAGAAGTTTTGATGGCATAGAGAGTTCGTTGACAACATTTTGGTCGGTAAGATTCCAGTCAAAGCCCAGTTCGTTCATCGCGCTCTGGTTGACCTCAATAAATTTGGCTTCGATTTCAACCTGCTCGCCCATGAGGTTTTTTTGCACGCTCTGATAGCTGGCCAGCACATCTTCAATGTCGAGCAGGTTGGGCATCGTCTGTCTGACAAACAGGCTTCTGAATTCAGGCAGGTAACGGATTGAGGTCCGTTCGGAGAACTCGACGCTATTGAAAAAGTCAGTCACGTCAATTGCGGTGGTAGATTTGTTTGTCGAGTAAGCCTGTAGCAGTTCACCCATGCTGTGGCTGACCTTGTAGGAGCGGAAGTGGATGTTGTTACTGGAGTCCCAGGCGTCTTCGACAGCCAGTTCGCCAGCTATTTGCACTTTTGCGTGGGCGTCTTCTTTAAGGATGGAGGCTATGCCTTCAGTAGCGGTCACGGCTTCATCCTTCGCAAACTTGATTACATCACCCACCACGGCGACGGTGTCAGCCGGTACAGATTTGACTTCCTTGACTGCGCTTTCGAGCACCACATCGCTGTCGACCGCATAGTCTTGAGCCGTGATGATGGTTTCCGCAAATCCGGATGCGGTCATCAGCACCGCAACAGAAATACCTACAGTTATACTTCGCATTATACCTGTCCTTTACACTAAAACTCGGCCCGATTCGTTGAAGATTCGGGCCGAATCTGTTAAACATTCCGGACGCGCCGGGGGGGGGGTTCCTTGCTATTTTTTGCGGGCAGCTTTCGCTGCCCGCACGCTTATTTTTATCGTCCTTGAATCCGGATAAACCCAGCTGCTCCATCCACAGTAGTGGTCGCAGATAAAGTTCCGTCTGCAGTAGCCTCTATGGTCTCATTCGTCATCCAGATCAGGTCTGTCACCAGATTGGTTTTGTACAGCACATCATAGAGGTGGCCGCTTATAGCCGCCCATGTGAAGACTGCATCTCCTCCCGCTATGCTGCTGCCAGTTATATCGAACGGCACCAACGGATCTAGCGGCGGCGTGCCAAGTGTTGTGACCGATGCCGGTGAGGACCAGGCGGTTTCATTCTTCACCGGACTGGTGTCACGTGCTTTGACCTTATAGGTATACTCTGTTCCCGGGACCAGAGCTAATTCGGCCCCCTTGCCGAAAATCACATTATCAAAGAGATAATGACTATCGAATGCGTTCGGGCTGCCCCAGGCGGTACTGATGAGAAGCACGATCTTCACTCTTACCGCGTTGGCAGGAATGGTATCGCTGATCGTGTAGGTCGCCCACTCTTCTGTCGTCGTCGGGAAAAACTGCTCTAAAGGCGTTCCAATCAAACCCTCTTCGGCAGTATAGAATTCAACCTTCATACCCGCACCGCCGCCGTTCAGGCCGGCCAGCGCTTTGACGTCAGCGGATGCTCGAATCTCATCGCCAGCATTGAAACCGGTACCGATAAGAGAAACATTCGTAATAGGATAGGCTACAGAGTATCCACCACCGGTGTTTTCCGCTCCGTCCACCCAGAGGTATGCAACTGAGCTCCCGCTAAGATTGGTCACGTACCCACCGCTCGGGTCTCCCCATCCCCACTGAGTATTACAATCACCAACGATCCAGCCGTTTGTGCCGGACTCGAAATCAGCATTCACAAGTGCTAGATTACCGGCATCCGTCCACTCTCGACCGCTCCGCCATCCGCTTGATCCGCCGGTGGTAACATTCGTGAACAGATATTCAACGCCAAAATAATCATCCACCGCGGTGGTTGCTATCATGCTGACCGCCCTTTCGCCTATTGCAGTCGGCACAGTGGAGAACTGCATCGGATCAGGTGTCGGCGCAGTGACATCAAACACAGTCGATATACCCGCGACCGGCGCCGCCCATGCTGACACATTGGTCTGGGGGCTGAGATCCCTTGCTCTGAGTGTGTAGACGTACTCTGTGTCCGGGGTCAATCCGAGGTAATCGCCAGGAACTATATTCGTCGTCATCAGCGAAGGACTGCTGACATCATAGCTGCCGTTGGTCGTTCCGACAGTGAACGTACCTACCTGATAGTGCACCCCGGCTACAGGGGTGAAGTTGATCGTGGTGGTCGATCCATCCATCGGCAGAGCCACGGATTGAAATTCGCCATCCATAAAGCCCCAAGACGCATCAAACGCCTTCACAAAGGCAACTGCTGCGGTGGTGCCCTCAGTCGTATCGTTGTCCGAAACAATCGAGAACTGATAGGCTTGGCCCAAGTTAAGACCGTCAAAGGTCTTGTAGAAGTTCCATTCGACATCAGATCCCGGTGTAACAGTTGCCACTCCGGAAGATACTGTAACGAAGTTTGACGGCGCTTGAGCAGCACCTGCATAACCTTCCCAGTATCCAAGATCAAGATAGGTCGGGTCGGTTACGAGGTCGACCACATTGGTTGTCGCAGGAAGCTGAACACCCTCATCTACCCAGACACGATTCGTTTGCCAATCGCTTGATACGCCGATAGTCGTGTTCGAGAACTGGTATTCAACAGTATAATAATCTAAAGCCTCGGCTGCGGTCATGGTCATTTGCGTACCGCTGAGCGCCATCGGCGAACTCTCAAAACCTACCGGAGTGGGAGGGTAGGTGTCAGTGCTTTCCGCATACAGGTTTGCCACAGTAACAAGCATCTTTCCGTGAGCGGCAGCATCCACCGGATTGGCATTTTGACCTTTAATCCTCCATCCAGCTTGAAGAATATAACCCGTATAATTGGTCGTAGTAAGATCTAGCGACAGGGGTACAGGGCCAAGCGCATTGTTTGTCGCTACGGTTTCAGCAACGGAGTTGCCGTTCGTGTCGATCACCTGAATGAATCCTGTCGAAAGGAACCTTGATATATCAAGGTCGGTTCCGGAATCCACGGTATAATTAAAGACAGCACTCGTGAGGTCTTCCGTAAGCACATGACTTAACTCGAAAAAAGTCACCGCTTCCAACACCTTGCCTCCATCGGGTCCAGGCGTAACGCCGCCGTCGACACTGTCTGTCCAATAGAGAATATTGTTCGTGTCGCCTCCATTAACCGCATCTTCATAGGAGTTGTAATTGGGATGCAATTCGAACGTAAGATTATCCGATGTAAGGGTCTGCAGGTCAGAAACCCCCCATGCGCTGCCCCACAACTCAGTCACCCCATCTAATTCGAACACATTCATGTATCCAGAGGGAGAACCTCCGAACGTTAAAGGCCCCGCATTGGCGGTCAAACTCAAAAGCCCTGCTAGCAGAGCAATTGTTAACATCTTAATACGCATTTTGTTCTCCTGTTTTTGATTAGTACAACTCTTCCATCCGGTACGGGTATACAATAGTTATATTCACTAACTCAAGGTTTTTTTTTTGATTAATTTCGGTTGCAGATGCCGGATTCCGTGCCGATGCGGTCGCCGGCAGATCCCCATGGGATTTCCCGCGAATAATGCGCTGCGGGCGCACCAAACAGAGCCCGAAAACGATGTGGGGAAGCCTGTGATCTATATCTATTATATATTATCGGAATAGTCATCGAAGTGGCTGCAGGATTTTGAGTATAGAGCGGCGCATCACCTAATAAAAGCAATGACCGCGATAAACAGCAAATGACCGCTTAAGAAGCGGGTATTTTTGTCTTGCGGCCCTTTTTGCGCCCTGATCGAACCGCTGTTTAAAAAATTGTTATATATCTTTGAAATTGAGCCTTTTTGCCGCTACGGTGCCGAGGACGACAGGAAATGTGGGATAAACAACTAAGAAACCGTGGTTATGAACGAATTAGAGGCCTCCCCTCATAAATATCAGGATATTTGCAACAAAATCCTGGTACGCATCGCAAGCGGTGAGCTGAAACCGGGCGACCGGTTGCCGAGCGTACGCGCCCTTGGAGAGGAATACGGCTGCAACTACCACACCGTTCGTCATGCCTTTGAAGAACTGGCCGCACAGGGCTATGTTGAGTTAAAGCGCGGCAGCGGAACATTCATTACCGAATCAGCGGGCGATTTCAAAAAACAAAAAGCGGACACCGAAAAAGTGCTGCAGGCAACGGACAAAATCGGGATTCTTTTGCCTCTCAAGCAGTGGGGTCACTATGTGACGAGGCTCATCGACCACCTGCACCAGTCCGCTGAGGAGATGAAAATTAAACTGGATATCCGCACGGTGTCCGCGATCGACATCCATTCCGCGGAGCTCGCGCGTGATTTCGCCGATCAAGGCTGCTGTGCGGTCATCCTCCCGTGGCTTGGCGAGGATCAGAACCTGACCCACCTGCACGACTTTGTGCGCGCGAGCGCCCTTCCCGTGGCTGTAGCCAATCCCGTTTCCGGCCTGGAAGCGTGCTGCTATCTTGACCCGAACGTCGACGCTGACCTAACTCACTCTACCACCTATCTACAATGCCGTTATTTTAAAGAAATAGGCTATAAAAGAATCGCCCTGCTCGGGCCGGATACAATAGGTGCTGATTATTGGCAACGCAACCTGATGCTATACAGCCACTGGTGCGATCTTGAGGAGTTTCCAAGCCTCGTTGGCATGGTCGATCGCTCGCCGCAGGACTACGAGCGTATCATCACATATTGGAAGCCCCATATGGGAGAACTCGCCGTGATTGCCTACCACGACGAAATTGCCCTGGAATTTATGCAGGTGTGTGAGCAGAAGGGATACTCCGTGCCGGGCGACTTTGCCGTTCTCGGACACAACAACAATCCGCTGGGGCTGCGGTCAAACCCGCCGCTCAGCACCCTGCTCTGTCCCTATAAACATGTATCCAATGGACTTCTGGGTCATGCTGTCGCGCTGAGTAAAGGATCGTCAAAACAGCTTTGCGGCCATGAACCGCAAGATTTCTTTATCCGTGAATCCTGCGGCGGCCGGATGAAATACGGCGATCAGATTGAGGATATCGTATCCGCGCTGCTCGCTCAAACCCATGAGCCGAAGGCGATCCCCCTCCCGGCGCTAAAAACAGAAAAATGTCCTCCAGCCCGCCGTTTGGGCAGCTCATCTCCCAACGTTCCGACTGATTGAACTGCGGTCTGGATCGCGGATTACTAAAATTTACACGTTATAGGGTGTACAAAAACCAACTAAATAAATATTTTCAAACGGTTGTATTTGTTCATGGGGCACACACTGTGTCTGCGGGGAAAGGAGTCCCTCCATGCCTGCGGCCACAAAATAGGAGTTATAGATCATGCAGAAGAAAATTTTTATCGGTGAGTGCGAGCTGCACTCCTCTAATGCAACCGTCAAAGGCGAAACCATCGATCTCGCCGGCGAACAATTTTACCGCATCGAGAACTACGACCGGATGGCGCCGTTTTTTATAAGCATCGTCAGTGATTCGAATCACTGGATGTTCATCTCCAGCAACGGCGCGCTGACCTGCGGGCGGCGCAATCCCGGAAGCGCACTGTTCCCCTACTACACCGAAGATAAGATTCAAGACGCGCAGGACCAGACCGGCCCCAAAACCATCATTCTGGTGAAAAGCGAACAAGGCGATCATTTGTGGGAGCCGTTCTCCAGCCGCTATTCCGGCGTTTATGAAACCGAGCAAAACCTTTACAAAAACATTCCCGGCGACAAACTGGTGTTCGAAGAGATCAACCGCACGCTGAACGTTTCCTTCCGCTACACCTGGATGTCGAGCGACCGCTTTGGGTTTGTGCGCAAGGCCGAACTTTCAAACCTTGGAAGCGAACCGGTGAGCTGCCGCTTTATCGACGGAGTGCAAAACCTGCTTCCGGCCAATGTCGACCGCGACATGCAGGGCGGCTTCAGCACACTGGTCGATGCCTATAAGAAGTGCGAACTGCTGCCCGAAAGCGGCATTGGTATCTATGCGCTCAGTTCAATACCGGTAGACCGCGCCGAACCCAGCGAGTCGCTCACCGCCAACACCGTCTGGTCGACAGGCTTGGACAAACCGGTTTATCTGCTCAGCACCAAACAGCTGGACGCTTTCCGCAAAGGCGAAGCCGTTGAGCAGGAAGTGGATGTGTGCGGTGTGCGCGGAGCCTACTTTGTGCAGGCGGAAGTCGCCCTGCCCGGCGGCAAAAGCCAAACGTGGTTCCTTGTGGCCGAGGTCGAGCAGGATGCCTGCGACATTGCCAAGCTTGAAAGCAACCGGCCGTCCGAAGCCGATCTGCTGGCCGATGTGGAACTGGGCACAGAAGCCCTGTGCGAGATTGTGGCACAGGCTGACGGAATCCAGACCGGCGGCGATCCGCTTCAGACCGCGCGTCATTTTTCCAACACTCTGTTCAACGTCATGCGCGGCGGAATCTTTGACAACGGCTATTCGGTCGACAAAGCCGACCTGCTCGACTTCATCGCTACGGCCAACCGGCCCGTTGCAGAAAAGCTGGACCTCGCTGCCTTACCGGACACCTTCCAATATTCAGAAGGACTGGCCTTTTTCCAAGGGTTGGAAAACCCCGAGATGGAGCGCCTCTACTTGGAATATATGCCGCTGACCTTCAGCCGCCGCCACGGCGATCCAAGCCGCCCGTGGAACCAGTTCTCGATTGAAACGCGCAATGCGGACGGCTCGAAAAAGCTATCCTACGAAGGCAACTGGCGCGATATTTTCCAGAACTGGGAAGCGCTGGGGATTTCCTATCCCGGATTCCTCGAAAGCATGGCGTGCAAGTTTGTTAATGCCTCAACCGCCGATGGCTACAACCCCTACCGCATCACGCGCGGCGGCATTGACTGGGAAGTGGATGACCCCAACGATCCGTGGTCGTACATCGGTTACTGGGGCGACCATCAGATTATCTACCTGCTCAAGTTGCTGGAGCAATCTGAGGCGTTCAATCCCGCTAAATTACAGGAACTGCTGTCCAAGGAGATTTTTGTCTACGCCAACGTCCCGTATCGGATCAAATCCTATGAATCGTTACTGGCGGATCCCTGCGAAAGCATCGACTTCGACATGGATGCCCATAAGGCGACCATGGCGCTGACGGAGACCATCGGGTCCGACGGAAAACTGGTGCGTCTGGGCGACAAAGGCATTTATCGCGTCAACTTGACCGAGAAGCTTCTCGTCCCGCTGCTGTCCAAGCTGTCTAATTTTATTCCCGAGGCGGGCATCTGGCTGAACACCCAGCGACCGGAATGGAACGATGCCAACAATGCGCTCGTCGGATCGGGCGTTTCGATGGTGACGCTTTATTACATGCGCCGCTATCTCGACTTCAGCATCAAATTGTTCAGCGAGTGCGGTCAGGAAAGTTTTGCGGTTTCGACCGAAGTGGAACAGCAGTTCCGCGACATGTTCGATGCCCTTCAGGCCCACGTGAAACTGCTGTCCAGCGGCTTCTCTAACGAACAGCGCCGGGAAATGCTCGATGCGCTGGGTAAAGCCGGCGAGAGCTACCGCGAGGCGATCTACAGCAACGGTTTCTCGGGTGACAAGGCCGACCTGCCGGTTGCGGAGCTCGTCGCATTCCTGAATCTTGCGCGTGACTATATGGATCAGACGATCACCGCCAATCGGCGCGATGACGGGCTCTACCATGCCTACAACCTGATGAAGGTTGAGGCCGACGGCGGGATTTCCATCCGGACTCTCTACGAAATGCTGGAAGGACAGGTCGCAGTACTTTCTTCCGGAAAGCTGGATGCAGCCGAAAGTCTGGATGTGCTCAAGGCGCTTCGGTCGAGCTCGCTCTACCGGGCCGATCAGCACAGCTATATCCTCTATCCGAACCGCACCTTGCCGAGATTCATGGAAAAGAACTGCATTCCGGCGGATAAAGAGGTTGTTCCCGGCATTGTCTCGCGCGACTGCAACGGCACGCTGCATTTCAATCCGGAATTCCGCAATGCCGGCCTGCTGGATAAGAAACTGAAGGCGGCAGGTGTCTCTGAGCCGGATCGCAAAAAGTGGCTCGAAACCTATGAGGAGGTTTTTGACCATCAGTCTTTCACGGGCCGTTCCGGCACATTCTACAAATACGAAGGCTTGGGTTCCATCTACTGGCACATGGTGTCCAAGCTGTTGCTTGCGGTGCAGGAAATCTGCGTAAAGGAAAAAGACAGCCAGCTTCTGGAGCCCCTGCTTGAACGGTATTACGATATCCGCAAAGGCATCGGCGCTCACAAGAGCGTACTGGAACAAGGCGCTTTCCCGACGGATCCTTACTCGCACACACCGTCCATGATGGGTGCGCAACAGCCCGGCCTCACCGGTCAGGTGAAAGAGGACTTTATTTCCCGTCTGATCGAGGTGGGGGTTCGTGTTGAAAACGGCTGTCTGGGCTTTGATCCGTTCCTTTCAGACGAAAGCGATGTCACCTTCACCATCTGTACCGTTCCTGTAAAAATTCAGGAAGGTGATGCGGACCGCATCCTCGTGGTGCGTTCCAACGGTGAAACGCTCGAGATCAGCGGCCGCGCGCTCGATGCGGAACTAAGCGCGGAAATCTTCAACCGAACCGGAGCGATTAAAGAACTCAAAGTGAACGTGCGGGCATCATAAGCCGCTTTTTATCCTAAATTAGTATGACTTTTTGAACATGGCTTCGCTGGCAACGTTGTGAGCGGAACCGTTCGGAAAGAAAACACCATTGAACAAACAATACAGATGCCTACGGAAGCAATAAAAAGGAGTCTCATCATGTTAAAATATATCGCATACATCCTTACAATCGGAGCACTGTTATCCTGCAGCGCAGTGGCTAAAAACCAAGAGGTCACCGTCAAAAACCGAAAAATTATGGTTAACGGCGAGCGTTATATCATCAGAGGTATTTGTTATAGCCCCGTGAAAAAAGGAACTAGCAACAGGAGTTTTGAAAATTTAACCGAAGACCTTGCATTAATGGTTGAAGCTGGAATTAACACCATTCGCGTCTATTCCGCGATCGATGACAAAGCGGTCCTGGATGAAATAGATGCTGCAGGAATCAAAGTAATTATGGGGATTGTCTACAATCAGAACGAGGATTGCGACATTGTTTCCGGTTCGTTTATCGACTACATCAACAAATATAAAGATCATCCGGCCATATTGATGTGGGAGCTGGGAAATGAATATAATTATCATCCGGAATGGTTTGAGGGCGGCATTACGACCTGGTACACGGCGCTAAACAATGCCGCTGAACTGATTCATGAAAATGATGACTCACATCCCGTCTCGACCGCGCATGGCGAAGTGCCGAAAGCTTTTGCGCTTTCTTCCTGTCCAAATGTGGATGTGTGGGGATTGAACACGTACCGCTGGGATCATCCGGAGGCTATTTTTGAAGAATGGGCTGGGGTGAGCTCTAAACCCATGTATTTATCTGAATCAGGTGGGGATAGCTATATGACGACCACCAATGAGGGATATGAAAAAGGGGAAAATCAACAAGCGCAAGCGGATGCCAATGGAAAGATTCTCAAGGCCGTCTTCCTCAACCAGAAGATTTGCTCTGGAATTACACTGTTTTCCTTCACAGATGGCTGGTGGAAAGCCGGAAACCCACACACTCAGGAGCCCGGCGGACATGCACCCTTCGACGGCGGTGTGCCTTATGATGGTTCAGCCAATGAAGAATACTGGGGAATTGTGGATCTAGATCGCAATCCGAAGGCAACATTTCCCGTTGTAAAAGCGATATACAACGAAATTGCCGATCAAATGTAATTTGTTGGTTTCTATGTACTGAACGGGAAAGCGATTCTCCTATTCTTGATAAGGCACATCGATTATGAACCAAGCGTATTCAAAAGGAATGTAATGTGACTTATCGGAGACTATTGCTATTTTTTATCAGCACCTTTGCAATGGTCGTCATTGCTGATCCGGCGGATAACAAGCAAACAGATGAGGCAGGTCCATCTGTCGTAGAAATAACAAAAGTCGGACCGCGGTTTGAACTGACACGAAATGGCCTGCCGTATTTCATCAAAGGGGCTGGCGGAAGCCAGCACATGGACAAACTCGTTGCGTCCGGCGGAAACTCGATACGAACATGGTCTGCTTCACGGAAAACGCTGGATCAGGCGCAGCAAAAGGGCCTCACCGTGTGCATGGGGCTTCGGGTGCTGCTGCCAAGACAGGGCGCCGATTATGGCGACGAAAAAATGCTCAAGAAGCAACGGGACCGCATTTGTGATGAGGTCATGGAACTGAAGGATCATCCCGCGCTCCTGATGTGGGGAATCGGCAACGAAGTTGAACATCATACCAGCCCGGAAGAGGCCATACTGGTCTGGGAAGAGATTGAGGTCATCGCCGAGATGATCAAGGAGATCGACAAGAACCACCCCGTCATCACTGTCATCGCCGGGGTCGGGGAAAAATTGGCCGATATTCAGCAGCTCTGCCCCACACTGGATGCCATCGGTATTAACAGTTACGGCAAACTGGGACAGGTGCCTGCTGAAGTGCAGCGATATAATTGGAAAAAGCCTTACATTATCACGGAATTCGGGCCGCGCGGCTGGTGGGAAGTTGAAAAAACCGACTGGGAACTGCCGATTGAGGACACGAGCACGGAAAAAGCTCAATTTTATTACACAGTCTATAAGGCCGCCATCGAAGAAAAGCCTAACTGCCTGGGGTCGTACGTTTTCCTATGGGGAAATAAGCAGGAAAAAACGCATACCTGGTTCAACCTGTTTATGGAGGACGGCAGCCCGACTGAAATCGTGGACGCCATGACCTTACTGTGGACCGGAGAATGGCCCACGAACAGAGCCCCTACCATTGGCAAACGGAAGATCTATAATAAAAACCATAAAACACGGCACAAATACCCCCCCTCCAGCGAGGTCATCTTCCTGGTTCAGGCGACGGATCCAGAGGGCGATGCGTTAACCATTACGTGGGATCTTCGCAGGGACGAATCGGACAATCTAAGCACCGGAGGTGACCGGGAAAAAAGGATTAAGCCCATCAAAAGGGCGATTGTTTCATCGGAAGCGGACCACGTAATGATCCAGATGCCGGACAAACCCGGCAACTACCGAGTGTTCGTCTATGTCTACGATCCCTCGGGGAAAGTGGCGACCGCAAACCTGCCCATACAAGTGAAATGACATTCTGATAAATGGGAGCAGGGTTGGCCGCGATTTTTATAGCGGCAAGGATTTGGATAGGGAAATTCAAGTTAGGCACAAACAATATGCAGAGCATTAAAATAAAGATGAGTTATCTATTGGCTGCCCTGCTGGTGACGCTTGGGACTGCCTGCGCACACACGACTCTGCAGGATTCCGAGAAATCCTCTAAAACCCGGCTCGAAATCAAAGATGGCTGGTACTACATCAATGGCCAAAAATTCTTCGTCAACGCGGTGGGATACGAGATCGGTGCCCGACCCGGGCAGCACCCGTATATTGTAAGAAATTCCGAACCCCAGCGGGTGAAAAGCGACATGGAGGCGATTAAACAGGCCGGATTTAACGCCATTCGCACCTGGTCTGAGCTTTCTGAAGAAGAGCTGAAAGTAGTACAGGCGTCGGGGTTGAAAATTGTCTTTGGGATCGGCATCAATCCCTCACTGGATTTCTCCGACCCCGAGGTCATTGAAGACTATATGTCGATCGTGAAAAAGGCGCTGGCCTACTCCAAAAACTATGACTGTATTATTACCTATCTCATTATGAACGAGCCCATGCCACAGCACATTAAAAATGTGGGCGCTCAGGCAACCGTGGACTTATGGACAGGGATGAGGGATTTAATTCACCAAGAACACCCGGGTATTCCGGTTACCATCAGCGGCAACTCGACGATCACCGAGTTTGTCGATATGAATCTCTTCGATGTGTACGCATACAACTCCTACGATTACGATGGCTTTAACTACTCCCACGGGTACGCCAACGCCTGCCGGATCCTTCCGGAAATGAATGGAGAAGGTAAACCGTTGCTACTCACCGAGTTCGGTCTCTCTGTTTCTCGCAAGGCGGGTGCGTCGCGTGTTGGCGGAAACACGCTGATTGATCAGGCGCAGGCGTTGCCCTGGTACTACCGCCAGGTGCTCGATTCCGGCGCGGCAGGGGCCTGCCCCTTTTACTATGCGGACGGGTGGTGGAAAGGCGAGGACCCAGACAAACACGACGACACTGCGGAAGAGTGGTTTGGCTTCTGGGGCTATCGCAACCGCGAGGACACCATCGGCTATCCCCGTCCGGTATGGCATGCGATCAAGGAGTATAACAACGCCTTGATCTGCTCACCCAAGAACCAGATGTTTTACAAAAACGAGATTCCGCTGGAACTATTCCCGCTGCCCGAGGTGAAGAGTGTCCGGGTTGTTTATCAGGACGCTATCGTATACTCACAAAACAACCTTTCAGACGGATACCTCAAGGATTCGATCTCCTTTGAGGGACAAGACCTAACGGATCGCGAACTGATTTTTGAATTTTACGACAAAGATCAGAAACTGCTAAAACTCGAGAGCATTGTCGTCCTCACATCCGATCAGGAAGTGGAATGGCCGAAGCTCACCATCACAACACCAATAAAAAATCTTGAAGAGAATCCTCAGGTGACGGTTGACCTACAGCTTGAGAATGGATCGGTTTTTGAACTGACCGACGAAGTGCGGTACCATTTTGCAACCCACATCGGATGGTCGAGAGGAGAACGAAGACAATGGACGGTCGACCCTTCCCTGCCAAATCAAACGATGACCGACAGCTACACTTTGCCTGACAAAAGCCCGGTCCTTGGCCTTTATGCCGGAACGGAAATTTCCTATGGTAAGTTTGTTAAAACTATCTATGATCAACACTTGATCTATCGAGGAATCTGGGCCGATCCGATTCGTCTCAAGTAGACCGAGCAATACAATTTAATTTCCAGACATTACAGAGTAACTAAAGGAGCCTCGCACATGAGTACAGAACCGCATTATAAAACCGCGCCGGAAGATCGCATATCTCTGAAACAAAAATCGGCCTACGCCGTAGGGATGCTGGTCAACAACCTGCAGGCTGCCGCCCTGCCCGCTATGGTGGTCATCCTCAACCTCGGACTGGGCATGGATCCGCTTCTGGTCGGACTTCTGGGATCAATTCCCCGCATATTTGATGCCATATCAGATCCGATGCTGGGCTATATCTCCGATAATACGCGCACCCGATGGGGTCGGCGCCGACCGTTCATTTTTGTCGGAGCTCTCACCGCCGGGCTGATCTTTGCCCTGATGTGGCAGCTTCCGGAAGGACACAGTCAGATGTTTTACTTCTGGGTCTTTTTGGTCGCTTCGATCGCGTTTTTCCTGGCCTACACGGTTTATGCAACCCCCTTCGTGGCTTTCGGTTATGAAATGACCCCGGATTACCATGAGCGCACACGTCTGCATGCCTTCGCCAATACGGTCGGCCAGTTGGCGTGGCTCGGGGTCCCTTGGTTCTATGCCTTGATGGCAAGCAACCTGTTCGAGAATACCGTGCACGGGGCCCGTGTGCTGGCTGTTTGGGTGGGTGTCATCGTGGCCGTATTGGGTATCGTCCCAGCCATTTTCTGCCGGGAAAAACAGACCGTGGCTCCCAAAGCCGCCGATGGTTTCGTAAAAAACATGCGCGAATTCATGAAGGGTATCGGAACCACCTTCAAGTGTAAGCCGTTCGTTAAACTGTGCGCAGCAACCTTCCTTGTTTTCAACGGATTCCAGCTCGGTATGTCCTTTTCGCTTTATGTCATGATCTATTACGTGTTCCACGGCGATAACTCATCCGCCGGCAAGTTAATGGGCTGGTTCGGTATGCTGACCTCGATCTTTACGTTGTGTGTCATCCCGTTAACCGGATGGATCGCGACCCGCATCGGCAAACGCAAAACCTTCTTGATCACCATCTCCCTGTCGATCGTGGGATATGCAATCAAATGGGTGGGTTACAACCCCGACTACCCGTATTGGCTGCTTTTCGCGGCGCCGTTGGTGGCATTTGGAACCGGCTCGCTGTTTACGCTGATGGGTTCGATGATCTCGGATGTATGCGATTATGACGAACTGGAGACCCATCAACGCCGTGAGGGTGTTTTCGGAGCGATTTACTGGTGGATGGTCAAGGTCGGCATGGCGCTGGCAGGACTGCTGACCGGTATATTGCTGAAGACATCCGGTTTTGATGTGGCCCTGGGATCCGGCCAAGCAGACAAAACTCTACTCCTGTTAAGGATATTTGATGTCTGTATCCCGATCGCCACCTCGGCCATCGCTCTCGTGATCATTTCACGCTATACGATCACCGAGAAAAAAGCCCATGAGATTCGGATCGAGCTGGAAAGCCGGCGGGGTAAAGTTGGCACGGCAGACGCGACAGAAACCGCGTAGCGTCAATTTATACGGATCAAACTTAAATCAACTAAGAGGTGTGAATGTTCAAAAAAGAAATGCGCGCGGCGCTCATGTTAGCCGCCGGTCTGGGTGTGTGTCTGAGCGCGGCTTGCGCAACGCCGACTGCACACTCCGAATCCGGCAGTCAGCCAAAAGATATTGACGGACTAAAAATGCTCGGCGACAACAACTATCAGGCCATCTCCTATTCCGGTCACCGGAAAATCGCCCGAACGGTTAAGAACACCCCGAGCATTGAAGAGACCAAAGAGGACATGCTGATTCTTTCGGCCATGGGCATCAAAGTGCTTCGAACCTACAACGCCAGAGAATTCCCCCACGCCGAGCGGACGCTCAAGGCGATCCGGGAACTCAAGCAGGCGAATCCGGACTTTGAAATGTACGTGATGCTGGGGGCCTGGATCCAATGCAAAAATGCCTACAAAGAGGGAACCGATCACAGCGTTGAGGACGCCGACTGGAATCAAAAGGAAATCGAGACGGCGATCCGGCTGGCGGATGAATACCCCGACATCGTCAAAATCATCGCAGTCGGCAATGAAGCCATGGTTGACTGGCAGGCGCACTTTGTACCCGCTTCCACCATCCTTAAATGGGTCAAGGTGCTCAAAGAGGCCCGGGCCGACGGACGGATTCCGGCAAAAACACTGATCACCACGTCAGACAACTGGGCTGCCCTGGGCGGTGACGAGCGGTACCGCACCGAAGACCTGGACGAGCTGATGAGGCAGATGGATTATGTTTCGCTTCACACCTATGCGTTTCATGACACCTTTTATAATCCGGCATTACAGTGGGGTCCTCTGCCGGACGAGGTCGATTTGCCGGCTGCCGGGCAGATCGCCCAGTCGATTGAGCGATCCATCGCCCTGCAAAAAGCGCAGTACGAAGCCGTCGAAAACTATCTCAAAGAGCTCGGCATTGATAAAGAGATCCACATCGGCGAAACCGGCTGGGCCAGCCTGGACAATTCGCATTACGGAGATGGCGGAACCTGCGCGGCCAATGAATACACCGCCAAGCAGTTTTATGACGCAACCAGAAAATGGACCCGGGAAAACAACCTGACCTGTTTCTATTTTGAAGCGTTTGATGAACCATGGAAAAGCAACGGCACCGACGGTTCGGAAGGTCATTTCGGTCTGTTGACTGTTGATGGGCAAGCCAAATACGCCATTTGGGATCTCGTTGACGCGGGCGCCTTTGAGGGATTGCAGCGTGGCGGTAATCCCATCACCAAAACCCACGGCGGAGATGAAGCGATCGTGTTGGAACAGCTGAAGGCTCCAGTACACTTCAAAAATTAACCTGCATTGGAGTTGGATGATGAGAAAGCAGATTTTAAAAACTGGTCTTTTGATGAGCGGATTTTCCATCGCCTGCATTGCGGCAGCGACGGTTCAGGCGGTAGCTCCACCACCCCCTGCGATCTCAATCTACCAGACCAGCCGCCAGGGCGATCGCCTCACTCCCGTTGAGCTCAAGAAGACCTCGGAATCGGCACCCTCCCGCTCCAGGCGGAGGGCGTGGCGGCGCCGTCGCGCACTCAAGAAGACCTCGGAATCGGCACCCTCCCGCTCCTTGACGTTAGATGCTTCCAAAACGTACCAGACACTGGTCGGAATCGGCAGCTCCTTCACGGAATCAAGCGCCTACGTGTTGTCTGAATTGTCGGCGAAAGCCCGTGATGAAGTCATGAAGGCCTACTTCTCGCCTGAAGGCGCCCACATTTCACTGACCCGGACCCACATCGCGAGTTGCGATTTTTCCGTCAGAAACTACACCTATGCACCCGTGCCGGGTGACGTTGAAATGGAACACTTCTCCATTGAACCGGACCGCACCTATCTCCTGCCGATGATCAAGGCCGCTCAAGCCGTCGATGGGGCCGACTTCAAGATCCTGGCCTCCCCGTGGACCTCCCCGCCTTGGATGAAATCCAACAACACCTGGAACGGAGGAGAGCTGAAGCCCGAATTTTACCCGGCCTTTGCCAAGTACATCGTAAAATATATCCAGGCCTATGGTGAGGAAGGCATTCCGATCTGGGGGCTGACCCCCGTCAACGAACCGCTGGGAAACTCCGCTAACTGGGAAAGCCTGCACTTTAACCCGGAGCAGATGCGGAATTACATCGCCAATCACCTCGGACCCGCCCTCGCCGAGGCAGAACTTGACGTCCCCCTGTGGATTTACGACCAGAACCGGGAAGAAATAATGATGAACTGGGCGGACACCATTTACGGTGATGAAAAGGCATCCGCCTTTGTTCGCGGCATGGCCGTACACTGGTATCAAAGCACAATTGACGTCGGCGCAGAGTTTCTCGACAAGGTAACAAAAAAATATCCCACCAAAGAAATCCTTCATTCCGAGGGTTGTGTCGACGCCCTGGGCGACGACGAGCCCATTGGTTCGTGGCTTGAGGACGACTGGTACTGGCGGCCCGAGGCCACCGACTGGGGCAAATTCTGGGCTGCAGAAGAGGATAAGAAAGATCATCCGCCTTATCGCGCATTCTACCGCTACACACGGGATCTCATTGGTGGACTCAATCACAACCTGGTCGGCTGGATCGACTGGAACATGGCGCTCAATACCCGCGGCGGCCCCAATCACGCCCGCAACTTCTGTCTCGCCCCTATTCTGGTTGATTCAGGACGCGACCACGCCTATTTCACGCCGCTCTACTACTCTATTGCCCATTTCAGCAAGTTTATCCGGCCGGGTGCGCAGCGCATCGGCCTCTCAGGGCACGACGACACCTTCATGGCCACCGCCTTCCGGAATCCCGATGGTTCGATTGCAGTCGTCGTCTTCAACCTTGCCGAGGAGGATATAGCCTACTCGGTCAAGTTGGGCGACCAATCCATACCGGTCGACATCAAGGGCCAGGCGCTTCAGACCATCGTCATTCGATAAGAAAAAATCTTCGCTGCCTTTAAGGAAACAGAGACCATTTAATCCTAATATAAACAAAATGCGGACCCGCACGTAGGGCACGTCACTTGTTTGATAATCGATCGGAAAACAGATGAAAAACAAACTGCTCTATACAGGTCTGGTATCGCTGGTCGTCGCTCTCGGCGGCTTCTTAATGGGATTCGACGCCGGCGTCGTGTCGGGTGCCAATCCGTTCTACAAGGACTACTTCGGTCTCAACGACTGGGCGCTGGGGTGGTCCGTCGGTTGCCTGACCTTCGGCGCCATGCTCGGCAACGCGCTGGCCGGAACGCTTGCCGACCGTTTTGGACGAAAGGCCGTGCTCAGCATAGCCGCGCTGTTCTATTCCCTTTCGGCCATCAGCTCCGCGCTCGCGACCGACTTTAATGTTTTCATTGTAGCGCGCATGCTCGGCGGCGTGGCCGTCGGCCTGGCGCTGCTGATTGCGCCGGTCTACATTGCCGAGATTGCGCCAGCGAAACTGCGCGGCCGCTTTGTCTCGTTCAACCAGCTCAATATTGTGATCGGGTTCTCCGCTGTCTTTTTCGCAAACTACTACATCCTTAAGCTGGCCAAGGCGGATGGGATTGGATTCATCACTGAACCCAACTGCTGGCGCTGGATGCTCGGTGCCGAGACCGTACCGGCCGTCCTCTACTTCCTTCTTCTGTTCTTTGTGCCGCGCAGCCCGCGCTGGCTCGCCCAGCATGGACATGAGGAAGAGGCCCTCGCTGTGCTCAACAAAGTGGTCAGCTCCGAGGAGGCCACCGAGTCGCTCCGGGCCATTCACGAACACATTGCCAAGGACAAACAGTCTAAACCTAAATTCAGCGAGCTGTTCAGCCGTCACATGCGCTTTATCATCTTCATTGCGCTCGGCCTGGGTTTCTTCCAGCAAATCACCGGCATTAACGCCATCTTCTTCTATGCACCGACCATCTTTGAAAAAACCGGAATCACGCAGGAAAGCGCCTTTATGCAGACCATCATCATCGGACTGGTCAATCTGGGCTTCACGGTGCTGGCGATCTACATCATCGACCGCTTCGGTCGCAAACCCTTGCTGCTGATCGGTACGGCCGCGATGGCGATTTGCCTGTTCACCAACGCCTGGGCATTCCATTCCGCCACGTATGTGTTGACGGAAGAGGTGGTTCAGGAACTTCCCGCAGACGTGAGCGAAGCACTCGTTCCAATGGTTGGAAAAACCTATCACTCGCAATCTGCATTCACCGATGCGCTCAATGAATCCGGCGCGGCCGACCACGGCGAAGCCTTGGTCAATCCATCGATGAATATCAGCGCCCGGCTCGTGCTGTTCGCCATTATTGGCTACATCGCCGCCTTCGCCATCTCGCTCGGCCCGGTCATGTGGGCCATGTTCTCTGAAATCTTCCCCAACCGCCTGCGCGGGCTGGCCATTTCGCTGGCGGGTCTGTTCAACTCGCTAATCAGCTTCGCCGTGCAATATATCTTTCCGTGGGAGCTGTCCACACTGGGCCCGGCCGGCACCTTCCTGATCTTCGGCATCTTCGCGACGCTCGCTCTCATCTTCACCATCCGGTTCATCCCCGAAACCAAAGGCAAAACCCTCGAGGAACTTGAGGAGATACTCATTAGGAAGTAGCTGAAAAACGCCATGTTAAGCACGACAAAGAACAAGTGGCAGGCTCTGCAGACCATCGTCATTCGGAACTAAGTGATCCATCGCGCCAGCGACAGAAAAGACGTTCCGTATGAAAATTTGAAGACCTAGACTCCGGTTGTTTATCGCACTGTCTTTCGCATTCATCTATTGCATGGCCCATGCAAAAAAGCCCTCGATCGAGCACACGGACATTCCGGCGTATCAATCAATTATTGGCGGACACTGACCGCCCAACGCGCTTTGCTACATTTCTTGTTTCCTCTTCCTAGCCGTGCAAAATAAGCTGAACCGCGAATGCTCAGGCACTCGCGTCGATCTCCGCAGGCCGAACGCACAATCTGATTTTCCAAGCATTGGAAAAATCCAGCTCCGTTTTTCCGAACCTTGGAAAAAATCTATGCCCCGACGCCGTCGGTTTCCCAGACCTTGGAAAATTGGATCTCACTTTTTCCGAGCATTGGAAAACGCGGTGGGGACACCGCGTCTACACTTCTCATACCCAATTCAGTTTGCTTTCGGGACAAGGCAGGCGGGACGCCTGCGATACGTACCGCAGGCGTCCCGCCTGCAAATACCGAAAGCTATCTGAAGTTGGTATCACTTGCGCTGACACGTGCGCCACTTATTGAGCGCTTTGAGCATCCCTCCTCTGCCCCTCTCTGACCTCCTCTAGCCTGCATAGTTTCATGCGGAGGCGGGCGGCAGCGGTTGTAGAAATTTCTCTACTGCTCCACGAAAACCCACGAAGAGCCATATTCCTTGAGTTAATGGGGTATAACACCACCAACCAAAACGTATCGGTTTTTCTCGGCTCCGCCGGAGGCGTCGCCCTACCCAACTATTTTGGAACCCAAAGGTGAGGCGAACTCTCCAGCCGTCGCCAAGGCTATGGCCGACAAGCCGAGTGAGCCGCTATGTATACCGGGATATTTCAAAGAATGGTATCAGTGAAAAATTGCAAAGAGCCTTCGCTCTGTCTTTTGATCCCAATCGGGAGAACCTCACGGCACCGCAGATCACTGAATCCGGAAAAACTGTTTGGGCTGATCTGGAACGACCTCAAACGGGCTGGTCACCCCCGTCAAGTCAGTCCATGAATCCATAAGATTGGTCGAAAACTGCAGCACGCCGTCCACCGTCCACTCCAGGAACAAGCCGCTCTCCGTTTGCTGGATTCCGACCCATTTAAAATCCGGTGTCACGGGCGTGGGCGCGGCAGCCAGCCAGTTGGCGACATCGTTGCCGTACTGGCCGGCGGCATTGCGCTGGAGTGAATACCCGAGGGTGCCATCGGCATCCGATGGCCAGGGGTCGTTACCAACCGGGTGGGAACCATCGCTGAAGTTGACCTTCTCCGTGCGGATGTGCGGAACGAACCCCGGTTCCGGAGCGCCCGGCATGGAGAGTTCAAGCTTCTCGCCATCATTGTCCAACGCGTCGGCGTAGGGACCATAAATCTCGCGCGTCAGGGGGATGTCATGTACCTGCCTGAAGATATCCGGGTCGGTTCGAACCACGAGGACATGGGCTCCGGACGGAATCGAAACGCCGGGCGGGAAGGTGTAATCGATGCCCTTGGTAAATTTCCAGGTGTTCAAAGGATTGGCCGGATCGAAGAGGTCAACGGCGCTTCGGCTACGATTGAACAACTCGATGTACTCCGCCACTTCATCACGGTTCGGCGCCGGGTTATACATGATCTCGTTGATGACCACGTCCGGAATCAGGGGGCCGGAGTTTGCCGTCCCCATCGTTGCACTGGCCATCGCTACAAAATCGACGCCATACCCCGACGCAGCACTCTTGGTGTAGCGGCCAAAGGTCACCTCCCTGGCGGCTGCATCAAAGTCCTCTGAAATACTAAAACCGCCGCTCAGGCTGCCCCCCGAACCACTGGACAGGAAGATACTCTCGCCCAGCTCGCTCAGACCAAACCCGGTCAGTTTGCCGGGATCGGATGAGGCCAGCCCGAAGTTGGCTTCCTGAGTGAAAACGACATAACCGCCGGCAGCAATCGAGGTGCCCAAGGCAATCCGGTATTTCATGAGGTCATCGAGGCTGTCGCTCAGGAACCAGTCCCCGATATCGATCGGCGCACCGGTGGTGTTGTGCAGCTCGATCCAGTCGCCCCCCGCCGCATCGGTGTGCGTCAGGGTTTCGTTAATCACGATGGACCCATTGGCAACCACATTGGCCGGATTGGTTGCGCCGGGGCTGCCGCCGGTGGCGCTACTAGCCTGCCAGCCCTCTTTTCGATCCCACAGGGTCAGATCGGCATTGGCCGGATCAATGATGCATAGCGAAGCGCCGCGGCCATCGGTGACCGGATACCAGTCATTGTAATCAAAGTCGTGGATCTCCCTGCCGGCGGCATCCCGCAACACAATCTCTTCACCGCCGTTGTCCAGGGCCGACCCAACATTGAATTCACCGGCAATATTCAGGCCGGTGCCATACCGGGCTTCGAATATCGCCTGGTTCTCGACGACGAGCACATACTGCCCTGCCGCCAACGTCATGTCCGGGAAGGTGAAGCGGATTCCATCGGTGAACTCACACAGGTACAGGTCGATCGAAGTGGCCCCGATATTCTTGAGCTCGATATATTCCTCACCCGGGGTTTCCGGATGATACATGATTTCCGTGATCCGCAGGCTGTCCAGCAATCGGTCATCCGCGAAAACGGCCTGATTCATTGCGCTCCAGGTCGAGCCATTCTTAACGCGAGCCCGCACATCCACCGTCTGGTTCAGGGCAATGGCGCCACTGGCAGGGGAAGAGGACGTGACCTCTACTCGGGGAACAAACAAGAGGTCGGATGAACCATCTGATGCATTCAGGCCGTGGATGGCCAGCAGGTTATCCCCTTCCTGCAGGGCACCGATGCTCGCGGTGAGATCATATTCCTCGAAGACCACGGCATTAGAGTCGTCGTTATAGGAGGTTGCGCTGCTGTCCCAGGCCGGTGTTGCGGGTGCAAGGGAGGAGGCGAGCACCTGCGTTCCATTGATATAGGCAACGAATGCATCGTCGTATTTCATTTTCAGTTTAAGACCGGTCAGGTTGTTTGTGTCGGCCAGAGTGAATGGAACGCGAATGTACACGGTCGAGTTGACCCCTTGCATACTGGAAACATCCAGCCCGATCAGAGGGGTATAGTCATAGGTGCCCGGTGAAGCTTCAAATCCGACACCCGTCGTGCCGCTGAGCCAGCCTGCATCGTTGAATCCAATTTCTTTCCAGCCAGTGGAGTCGCCGGCGCTGGTTGGAATCCGTGCGGTGCAGGGAGCGGCTGCGTCGAGGAGGACGTTGGTGGACAAGGTGCCGCTGGAATAGGCCGTTCCCACGGCATTGCCAGTGAACGCCTCACGCGGGTCGGTGCCGTCGAGGGTGTAATAGATCGTTCCGCTACTGCCAGTCATCGTCAGGGTATCGGGAACGGAGATCGTGCTTCCGGTATCGGCGGGGCTTCCGTTGATAAAGAAAGATGGCGGAGCGCCGGCACCGGTGCGATTGCCCATATTGGCATCGATCCAGCCCAGCCGGTCGGAGTATTGAGGCGCGTAGGCCTCGGTCGCGCAGGAACCGGAGGGGGTACCGGTCCCGGTCAACCAGTTCTTAAGCCATTCGACCTGCATTCCGTAGGTGTGATCGGCCGTGTCGCATGGAATCTGCGGATTACCCCCGTAATAAAAGGTCGGTCCGGGCCAAGTCCAATCAAAACCCACGAACGAGTTCAGGATGTCCCAGCGGGCAAAGTTCCGGCCAGCCGCCTCGGCATTCAGCAATGCGAAATGGGTATCGATGATCTGGGCAACGGCAGCATCGCTGAGCACGGCTTCCCGCAAATGAAACCACCGATCGGCATACTTCAGCAAATATTCCGGATCATCCATCAAGCGCTTTTGCCATTGATACATACCCAGCGTCGACGAACTATCGCGATGCCATTCGGTGGTGTGATGTGTTGTCAGGCCATAAACCGTGTAATCATTATTGCCCAGACTCCAGTTGAAATCCCACTCGGGCGACATCATTAACTTGCCGCCGCGGTCCTTTGTCACATACGTGCTGAACCCATATGCGTCCACTTCCCTTGTGATTTCCGAACAGAAATCGTGGTCAATGAAAGATTCCACATCAATATACTTGGCGTACCCATTGACGGGGTCGGCGAAGCTGCCACCCTGAAGAACCCCTTCGAATTCCTCGATGTAGTCCTCGATATAATCCTTTTGGGGAGTGGTGATCTCGGTCACCGAAGGTTCAACATAAAGGAAGTCGCCCGCCCATGTGCTAAAATATTCTTCATCCAGCCTGTCATGCTTGATGATGTAGCCGCCGGTGATTTCGGGTTCAGCGCTGTCCGTCGGACTAAGCGCCTCGATGTCTACGCGTTCCTTGCCCCGCTTGATCTTTTCCATCAACACATAGACCCCCAAATAGTCGCTGGAGTCCGGTCCGCCGATTTGCCCGCCGTCCTCATTCATGAAAACCTCCACGAACTTTGTGCGTGACGCATAATGTCCCATATCGTTGCTGAACTGATAGGCCAGCACATTCCTCATGAAGGTTCTGTCCGTGTGCGGGTTGCTCAGCACCCAGTCCGAGTCCGATGGAAAGCCCAGGATCGAAACATCCTTGTCCGCGTCCGCTTCATCCCACGTTTCAAGTTTGTACGGCTTTTTGTCGAGCCCTGACGTGCTCTGGCCGCGTATGTTCACGCCCGACCGCCCGGCATAGTCCGGTTGATCGACAGTGGCCGCGCGTCCCATCACGTTATTCGTATCAATAAAGGTTGCATACGTCGCAATGGGCTCTGCATGGACTGTAGTCGAACCATCCCACCACGTGGCAGGCATCGTCTGGCCGAATGTATCGATAATGACGATCGGGATGTTGGAATCGAACGCTTCCAAAGCCGGACTTACGGCCAGATAAGCCTCCGTTCGGACCGGTCCCGGTGCCAGGCTCGACTGGAATGCCCGCGCGCGGATCCGTCTCGATGCGGAGTTGTTGATCGAGATGCCGCTTCCATCGCTGTAAAGCGTTGAGGAGACGGTGGGGATCGAGCCGTCGGTGGTGTAACGAATCGAGCCGTCATCGCTCTTGGTGGATAGTTTCAGGGTGAATGAGTTGGTCATAACACCGCCCAGGCGGGAGAAATAGACTTCTTCGGATTGCGCCGAGGTGTTGGCAGCGTTCGGCGAAGGAACATCCATGAAATACCAAGAGCTGTCGCCATTGGGGAAGCGTCCATAGGAGATGTCCTCGGATTGATCCCCGAAGGAGACACTATCCACCAACGTGATTCCATCACTCTCATACAGGCCGATCTGTTCGCCCCCCGCGCTGAGTTTGAAATCCGCGTGAAGACCGCTGGGATTATCGAGAACATCTTCATCGGCCCATAGCAGAAGATAACTTCCCTGCCCGAGAAACGTCCCGGCGGGAAACTGCCATTTAGTTGGATTCAGCGGATCGTCGGTCAGATACATCCCTCCCAGATCGACGGTTCCGGTGCCGGTGTTGTAGATCTCGATCCAATCATCATAGTGGCCCTGAGGGTCCGTCACCGTGGTGCCATTGTCCGCCATAAATTCATTGATGACCAGTGCGGCCTCGCTGCGTGCCGGCATAAAAAAGGCCAAAACCAGTACGGGCACGATCGCCAGCACGGGTTTGAAGACGGATAGGAAATCGCTTTTCAGGTGATTCGAACATACGCCTTCCACACGGGCCGGGTTGAACTGGGCAGACGTCGTTTTGAAAAGTCGTTTCATTATAAATTTTCCTGTCCGATAATTATTTTCTGGATCTCAGCTTGAATGCGGGGGCAATCGCGCTTTGTTTACGTTTCCTCTGATTCATGATTTCTGCTCCCGCCATGTTACCTGCTACTGCTTTCTGACCGAATGCTACCTGATTAGACCCTGAAAAACAACACACATACAACCTGCTACCCGGTGGCTCAGCCAAACATTCCAAGGGTTGGAAACATTTTTTCCAAGGGCTGGACGGGCTAGAACACTTCACGATTCAAACGCCGCAGGCCGGGGCGGGTCTCTCGAGATGTATTTCGAAACGACAACTCAATCGATACATGCTCTAAGGTGCCGTGCTGCGGATCCGATAATATCGGCTGCCTGCAGGCGGAGTGCTCCCGCTGGTGGACGGAGTAAAGTCATCCACGAAGGTGTGTCGTACTTGTCAACACACTTTTAGAATGGTCGCCACCCCTTCCTTTTTTATTTATTTAGGCCCGCATTGTCACGCAGGAGTGCTTATGTCTATGATTGGATGATATGAAAAACAAGAAACAGCAACCTCGGAAGAGCCCGTCGGCTCACCCATCGAACACTTCCTCCCGCACCAAGGATTCGAGAGCCCATGGAACTTCTGGACGAAGCCAATGGCTCATGCGCCTGATGGCAGCAACGCTCGTGCCGCTCTTTCTGCTGGGGATGCTGGAAGTGGGCCTGCGTGTGGCGGGATACGGTTATTCCACCAGCTACTGGCGGCCGAGCGAGATCGACGGTCAGGATTACCTGGTCCCCAACCACAAGTTTACCTACCGCTTCTTTCCCCCGGCACTGGCCCGCGCTCCACTGCCCACAAGGATCCTCGCCGAGAAGCCGCCCCACGTGTACCGCGTCTTTCTGTTCGGTGAATCGGCTGCATGGGGGGATCCCGAACCGGCCTACGGCGTTGGGCGCCACCTGGAGATTCTGTTACAGGAGCGATATCCCGGGATCGATTTCGAAGTGGTGTGCACGGCGATGACGGCCATCAACTCGCATGCAATCCTGCCCATCGCCCGAGAGTGTGCCCGGTTGGACGGCGACCTCTGGATCATTTACATGGGTAACAACGAAATGGTCGGTGCTTACGGTGCGGGAACGGTCTTCAGCTCCAGAGCACCACGGCTGGGTGTGGTGCGAGCCATCCTCGCCCTCAAGACCACGCGGATCGGGCAACTGCTGGACTCCCTCATCCGGGGGATGCAGAGCGACGGATCCGTTCCGGAAAAATGGAGCGGGATCGATATGTTCAGCAAAAACCAACTGCGGTATGACGATGCGGGGCGCCTTCAGGCGTCTGAAAACTTCCAGGGCAATCTGGAAGACATGCTGCGCATCGGACAGCAGGCGGATGTTCCTATCCTTTTGAGTACGGTAGGCAGCAATCTCAGGGATTGCGCACCGTTTGCGTCACTGCACACGCAGGAACTGGATGCCGCACAGCTTGCCGAATGGGAGACCCTCTATGGGCAGGGAAAGGCGTTGGAAGCTGCGGGTTCCTACCCATCCGCATTGAACTTCTACTCCAATGCGACGGCGATCGATTCCGAGTATGCGGAGCTGCAGTTCCGCATCGGCGCCTGCCAGCTGGCATTGACCAACCCGATACAGGCAAAGGCCGCGTTTGAGCGGGCGCGGGATCATGATGGGCTGGCGGTTCGGGCCGACACGCGCATCAATGGGATCATTAGGGACGCAGCCCATGGGCAGGCCGGCGGGCGGGTGGTACTGGTGGACGCCGCCGAGGTATTGGCTGAAAATTCGCCCGAGGGCATTCCGGGCTGGAAATTATTCTACGACCATGTGCACTACACATTTCCGGGCAACTACCAGCTGGCCCTGTTGATGGCAGAGGAAGCGGCGACCGTGCTGCCGTCGCAGATGACTGCAACCGACCGGAGTGAGTGGGTGAACGCGGACGTCTGCGAACGCCAACTGGCGGCAACCCTCTGGGATCAACACCGGCTTTGGAATCTCATGCTAGAGCGCTGCTTGCGGCCGCCCTCGACCGCCCAGTCCAACCACCGGGACGACATCCGGCACTGCAAGGATCAAATGAAGTTCGTCATATCGAAGATAGACGACAAGACCCCGCATGAAGACCGTGAACTCTATGAGCAGGCTCTTGCCAGAGCTCCCGATGACAACCTGCTGCATGCCTGCTATGCACAATACCTTGAGGCCATGGGTTTCCGTTCCGAAGCAATAGCAGAGTATCAGAAGGTCTGCGAGTTACTGCCTGATCTGGAATGGCCTCACTGCACATTGGGGGTGCTGTTGGGTCGGGCGCAGCGATATCGGGAAGCAGTGGATAGCTTCGAGCGCGCACTCGAGATCCGCAGCGACTTCACCGAGGCACGCAAGGCGCTTGAGCAGATGCAGTCGCGCTATCCCGCGGCGGCCGGGGCGGGAAGATGAGGCCTTGTGAAAGGGTTCAGCTGCATCGTTCGCACCTCCGCGCACCGTCTCCGCACCCATGAACCGGAAATGGGGCGTGAACGTCTGAAAGGAGCCTCGTGCTGAACGTAGCGCCAATAATTTTGTTTCACAAAATAGCACCTTAGTGCGGTTCAGTGTGCTTTCGCAGACCCTCGACACTTCGGGGCAGCTGGGCGACGGGCGTCATCACGTAGGAGTGCCTTCAGAGCGTTTTCTGCATGACTGAATTCACTAAGGATCTCCAACGCGTGTTCCAAGCTCGCTGTTGCTTCCGCATACCGGCCGTTGGCGGCAAGCAGGGACCCGAGGTAGTAATGCGTCCATGCCGTGTCCGGCAACAGGTCGCGGAGCCGGTAAGCGTATTCCAAAGCTACGCTATCCAGCTGGTTGGCATCAAGAAACTGGGCAAAATTCCCGATTAAGGCGGGATCCTCCGGGCGGCGCGCCAGCGCCGCCTCATACAGTCGACGGTCCTCCAATTGCGTCAGGCCAGTCAGGCCGGACTTGATGCCCTTCATCTTGTCGGCAATGAAGTCCTTGTTGGCTGCGCTGCTGGATTGGTCATCAAAAGGTGACCCACTGATCCGCTGGTACATTTCATAAAAGATGCGCAAGCGATCCCATTTCGTCAGGGCCCGGGCATCCAGGCAATCCGGCATTTCAGCCCATACAGGGATCCGGGCACCGGTCACGGGCAACAACGGGTCAATGTGCTCCGCGATCAGCCTTGCCAGCCGGTAGTTCCCCTCGGGAGTCAAATGGACATGCTCGTAGAACCACTCACTGCCCGGCACCCCTTCGCGGGCCATAACCTCTACCACATCAACCAGCCCCCCCCCGACACCATCCTCCCCGGCAACGGACCGAATGATCTCGTTGATCCGGCTGTCTGCACGGACCGCCAGTACGTCGTAATCCCTCGCGCTCTGCAGCGCACCTCGGGCCTTGTCCTCCCGTCCGGCCTCCAACAGGCAGATTCCGATCCGGTACTGGAGTTCAGCAAAAGACGGATCAATGGCTTCTGCCAGCAGGTAGCTGGAAAGCGCCCCCTCAACGTCTCCCTCTTTCTCCACAGCCCGGCCTCCTTCGAAGGCCGCAGTCCACTGCTTCATGGAGGTGGGGTCAAGATCAGCCTTGTGCAGCGATGCAAAGGGCGAGCAGTCCCGGAGGTTGCTACCCACCGTACTCAATACAACAGGGACTCCCGCCTTTCGGCCAGCTGCCAGAATATCCTCAAGGTTCTTTCGAAAATTGCTGTAGACCTTACCCCGCGCCGGATCGTCATGCGGCAACGGATTGTCCTTGAACATGTCAATGCCGGTCCATTTGCCGGGTGCTGCGGCATCAGCCCCCATCCTTCCGAGAAGATCCATCATAAGCTGTCCCAGCCGGGTCGACTTGATGAAAAGGCTGGTGCGGATAAAACCCACCGACGGTGCCTTTTTTCCAAAAACGGTTCCGGCGCCGAAGGGGCCGACCATCTCGTTGTTTCCAAGGTAGACGACCCATAGATCCCCATCGAGCCGGGCACATTCCCGCGCGATCGGCAGAACCACATTCGAATTGATAGCCGTCATGGCCACGCAGATCACCTCGACGTCCGTTTCCGGATAACGGGCATCCAGCAACTCTTCAAGGAGCGGACCCACTCCATAGTTGGGATCCGGGTCCCCAAGGGCTGCGCTGGCCCCGAAGACGAAAATCCGGAAGGTCCCTTCAGGTTTCTCCGCAGCCATCCGGAAGGGCATCACCGGCCGGGCAATGGCAGGAGGAAAAAAGCGGTGAGTGAATCGCTCGTTCGGGATCAGGTAATCCACACCGTCCACGGTGCCGGGAAGAAAGAATTTAGTGGAGTGCCCGTATCCGCTTAACCGTAATAACCCTTCCAGTCCGCCAATCAACAGTAGCGGCACCAAAAACATAGCCATCAGGCGCATCAGCCAGTGCCTGCACGCACCCGGTTGCGAGGAAGGAGCGGAAGAGCCGCTCGTGGATTCAGTAGATGTTGTTTGACTCATAATGATTCCAATCGGATACAGTTCGGGGCCGTAAAAAGCAAATGAATTAGATAAAGGGGGCATCCACAACGTGAGGAACAGAGAAGACCTCTTCGCTGGCCAGACCTTGTTTTTTTTATCGAGGGGCCAGCGATGCAGAGAAAGACGACGGGAAGAAACTCGATCAGGATGGTGCAGGGAAAAGCGACGACTGAGCGCCGCCTTACCGGGAAGATGGCATGGCCGCAAGAATCCGCAAATCAGGGACTCCGTGAAATCAGGTGCCCACGCTACACCTCAACCGACGGCCCCACGCACCAGGAATAAGACTGACCCACAAAAAAAGGCCGCCCAGAGGGCGGCCTTTATCGTTGTGTTCGACATCAAAATTAGATGATGCGAAGACGACGGCGGAGGAGCAACATTGCACCGCCGGCGAGGGCAAACAGACCCATGGTAGCCGGCTCAGGAACTACGCTACCCGTAACATCGTCAAAGTGGTAAACTGCCCCACCAGTGCCATTCACGTTCATCAGGTAGAAAGCAGCTTCAACTGTTCCTGCAGGAGCAGTGGCTGAGATACTAGTAGCTACCCAAGTATTAAGGGTTTCAACCTTGCCTGCCCCTAGCTGCGTTGTTCCTACGACACCTTCATAAGGAGCGCCGAGGCCATCGATGACACCTTCAATTAAGCCGGCGCCAATTCCGATGTTATTGCCGTTGATATCCTTCCACTCGAGCTTGATAGTTCCCCAGTCGGTGGCGCCAAGAGCAGTTTGAAGCATCCAAGCGGACATGGAAGCCACATCGCCTTCACTCGCCGAAAATTTCTGGACCAGGTTCGGGCTGGACCACTGACCAGCACCGGTGCTATCGATCGCCACTGAATAGGTGCCACTGTTTGCGTACGTGCTACCTACGGCTCCCGCGGCACCGCTGAGCACTTCTTCCCACCCAGATGTGTCGCCGGTTTCAAAGCCGCCGTTGACGACGTCTGCGCTAGCTGTCGCTGCAATAGCCAAGATCATCATGGCTGTTAATAGTACTTTTTTCATTCTATGGTTCTCCTGTGTTGGTTTGTTTACTTCCGTTTCATGCCACCAATGGCACCAGCACTTCTGCTGCTTATGGTTCGATTGATACCCTACTGACGAATTGACGTCAACGTTTTTCTTTATTTAATGCAGATTAACCCATCAAACCCAAATCATTCCAATACGCGTTAAAATGGATATATAACCCTTGCTGTGCATATATAATAAATCTAACCCGCACGGCAGATGATCAGAGGGGCCCTTCCCCGCCCCAACAGCCTCCGGTTTTATTTCACTGATGCTCACCCTAAAAACTCAGCCGCACCTACACCGTTGTATAATAGATACATTTCCGGCTGACTCCAAGGTTGATGAAGAAACAGCATTATGGATTTCTTAGGGATGAAAAGATTATTACAGTCCAGTAACAAAGAGTTCACAATTCACACAGAATAGAGAGTCGCCGATGAATCAACCACACCCAGTTGATAAAAATACTCAATTTGAGCCCGCAGGGGCCTGATCGTTCCGTCTTAAAGCCAGCGTTAAAAACAGATCGTTTATGGATGTACAGGCTGCTGACCCTCGTCTTGGTTCCAGCGTTTATTTTAGGGGCTTTGGAACTGACTCTGTCTGTTGCCGGTTATGGGTATCCAACGAGCTACTTCCTTAAAAGCCGCATAGATGATCAGGATTTCCTGATTCGGAATTACAAATTCAGCTATCGATTCTTTCCGCCAGCCATGGCACGAGTGCCAACCCTGTCTCGGATTCCTGCCTCCCGAAATTTCGGCAACCCAAACTGAAAACTGGTCTGACCGCGAGACCTGTAACCAACACCTCGCCTTCACACTATGGGATCAAATACGTCTCTATGGGATCAAATACGTCTCTGGCGGGATGAATCCCAACGCATCAAGACCCTGCCCTTTACTTCGTAGAGCAGCAATCCACACAATAAATACTATATTAATAAGGAGAAGAACCGAATAAGGGCCCAAATCATAAGAAACACCGGGACACAGGATCGCCATCTATATGATGGCGGCGTTGGATCGAGCACCGGATGACACCTTTTTGGTTGCTAATTATGCCCAATTTCTCGATGCAACCGGAAAGAGCGAGGAAGCCATTGAGCAGGCTGAAAAATTCTGCGCCTTGCTTCCCGACCTTGCGTGGACTCATTGCTATTTAGCCGCCTTGCTGGCGAAGACAGGCAGGTCTGCGGAAGTAAGGGAGCGCCTGGAGATGGCCCTGGAGATTCGCAGCGACTTCACACAGGCCCGCCATGCCCTCAATGAAATCCAGTTGAGACGTCGCCTGATGGGACTCTAAAACATGCGGTCAAAGTCATGACTGTTTTTAGCCGGGTGCCAGTAGGTCTTGCCGTCGGGGATTTTCTTGAGCAACAGCAGGTCCTTGCCGAGCAGGCGAAGAAGGAGCCCCAAGGGGGTCACGAAAAGGAAGAAGAACAGCGTCAGCATAATTTTTCCAATAACCTGGCCAAAGTGGAAGCTAACGGTCATGCCGCCCCGGTAAAAGCCACGGAAGCTGTGGGGGCGAATAATCGCCGCGATGACGAACAGAACCGCAATCGTTGCGGCCGCAACCGGAATGGCAATGGGCAGAACGCCTCTCCGCCAGAGCAACCACAGAACGGCATTTACCGCCACCCCGATCACGGCGGTGAACTTGATCCATTCGATGGGTTTTTCCTTGAGTCGCAACATAGGCTTAATCCGGTACCGGGTGAAATTTCTGCTTTACCACTTTTTGCGGTTGGGCACCGCGTTCCAGCAGGAAGTTTCCAATCGCGAGATAATCCATCTCGGTATTGACGAAACAGCGATAGGCATCGTCGGGAGAGCAGACGACGGGTTCACCGCGGACATTGAACGAGGTGTTCACCAACACAGGGCACCCGGTTTTTTCTTCGAAACGCTTCAGGATAGCGTGAAAAATGGGGTTTTGGGCGGCCGTCACCGTTTGGACCCGGGCGGAATAGTCGACGTGGGTAATGGCCGGCAAGTTTGAGCGAAGCTGTTTCAGGCGCTCCAGACCGTGCTTGGACGCATCAACGGGAAGCCGTTGTTCCGGCTGAACCGGAGCCACGATCAACATATAGGGTGAGTCTCCGTCCAGCTCGAAGAACGTCGGTGCATGCTCCAGCAAAACAGCGGGAGCAAAGGGGCGGAAGGATTCCCGGTATTTCACCTTCAGGTTCAGGATCGATTGCATCTTCGGCGACCGTGGGTCTCCCAGAATCGAACGGTGACCGAGCGCCCGTGGACCAAATTCCATCCGCCCCTGAAACCAACCGACGATCTTTTCATCGCCGAGCACCTCAACCACCTCATCAAGCAACGTCGAACGGTCCAATTTTTTGTAGGTCGCGTTATGACCCTTCAAGACCGCTTCAATTTCATCATCCGAGAATGCAGGCCCCAGAAAGGATCCTTGCATAGCATCCGGTTTGGATACCGTGCGAGGTTGCGGCTGATCCTTGTTCATATGCCATACCGCCAAGGCGGCACCCAGCGAACCCCCGGCATCTCCGGCAGCCGGCTGAATCCAGAGTTGATCAAAGATTTTTTCCCGCAGGATTTTGCCATTGGCCACACAATTAAGAGCCACCCCGCCGGCCATGCACAGATTGCTCAGCCCGGTCACTTCACGCGCGTGCCGGGCCAGCCGCAGCATGATCTGTTCGGTGACCACCTGGACGGAACTGGCTACGTCCATGTGTCGCTGTTCGACCGGTGTTTCCGGTTGGCGGCGCGGGCCGCCGAACAGCTGGTCGAATTTTGAGTTCGTCATGCGCAAGCCGCGCAGAAAATGAAAATATTCCAGGTTCAGCCTGAGGGATCCATCCTCCTTCACTTCGACCAGATGGTCATAGATCCGATCCACGTATTTAGGCTCACCATACGGAGCGAGTCCCATCAGCTTGTATTCACCGGAATTGATCCGGAAACCGCAATACGCCGTGAATGCGGAATAGAGCAATCCAAGGGAGTGCGGGAATTTGAGTTCCTTAATAATGGACACCTCATTACCCCGGCCCTGCCCAATGGTGGTGGTCGCCCATTCACCCACGCCATCCACCGTCAGGATGGCAGCCTCCTCGAAGGGCGAGGGATAAAAGGCACTGGCGGCATGTGACTGGTGATGCTCCGTAAAAAGGATAGGTGTCTCCGCCCGCAGCTCCGGCATCTCATAGCGAATCGTACTCCTCAAATTCAGCTTCTCTCCCAACCACGGGGGCAATGCCCGCGGAAAGGTCGCCCACCCACCGGGAGCAACGGTTAAATAGGATTCCAGCATCCGGGAAAATTTGGTTATGGGTTTATCGTAAAAAACAACGGCATCCAGATCGGATTCCGTGAGGCCGGCTTGTTTCAGGCAAAAGGCCACCGCGTGATGGGGGAAGCGCTCGTCATTCTTTTTGCGGCTGAATCGTTCCTCTTGAGCCGCGGCAACGATCTTACCCTGACACAGCAGCGCTGCTGCAGAGTCATGGTAATAAGCAGAGATTCCCAGAATGTTCCGCACAAAAATCTCCTAAAGAAACGGATACATCAGAGGGGCGAGAACGGATCCACCCGCAAACACGATGATCGCAGCCAGGAACAAGAGAATGATAACGAGCGGAATCAACCACCATTTTTTCTCTTGGCGCAGGAACATTAGGAATTCTTTAAAAAGCTGCCACATGATGATTTACATCCTCTAGACGATTGACCTTAAAGTAAAGTTTTTTGCTCAGTCAGAAGAGGCCGCCTACGTGCGTCGACCTCCCCGCTCTTTCTGGCCTAAGGCGCGGTGCTGCGGATCCGATAATATCGGCTGCCTGCAGGCGGAGTGCTCCCGCTGGTGGCGGGCGTAAAATCATCCACGAAAGTGTAATTGGTCTCAACGCGCGAACTCTCGGTCCATGTCCCAACGCCGTTGGTCAGATTCGCAAAGGCATTCCAGACCACTGAAGCCCCCAGCGTTTCGGCATAATCGATCCCGTA